>Ga0209988_10000131_pt1 | contig 39587 bp, 34 predicted proteins | sample N075metaG_FD_183115 | JGI IMG/M metagenome (GOLD analysis project Ga0209988, IMG submission 183115) | Deep subsurface microbial communities from Kermadec Trench to uncover new lineages of life (NeLLi) - N075 metaG (SPAdes) (version 2) | ecosystem: Environmental > Aquatic > Marine > Ocean trench... | reverse complement strand
AGAATTCAGCGATGCTCGCGAGTTGTTCGACGCCGGGTCGGCTTTATGGCCAGCCGGCACAGCCTTGATAGTGGCTGGCAATGATCTGCAATCTGCAATTGACGCGTCTGAATTACAGGCGCAGCGCGGGGAACAGGATGAACCGATACCAGACACAATCCCGGCGACCGTCGCGGTGTCGAATTCCAGATCAAGCGTGGAGTCGAGTTCCAGACCAAGCGTAGAAAACAGGGAGTTCAAACTCACCCATTTTGTCCCGCCCGAATACCCTCGTCGGGCAGAAGAAAGGGGTGTCACTGGCTGGGTTGAAATAGCCTATACAATCACCAAGAATGGCGGCACCACGAATATTCAAGTCGTGAAGTCGAAACCCGAATTGACATTCGACTCTGCCGCTACGGAAGCTGTCGAACAGTGGCGTTACGATCCCGTTATCGAAAATTACGAGGCCGTCGACAAGCGTTTTACGATCCGCCTGAACTTCTATTTAGACTAATTTTCGTCGACTGGGTTTTTCACTGGATCCTTATCATCCCCGAGACTAACGGATTGAAGTCGACTTTTTCGAAGCGCAATTCAGAACCATACATTTCACGCACGGAAGTGATTGCATTTTTCTGTACAAGCCACGGCACCAGAAGAAAACTGAGCGCGGCGTAGACCGAAATCGCAGCCAAAGCCAATACGAATTTTCGATATTTGTTGAAGTAATCAACGGGTGAACCGGGCGATTTACGGTAATCGTCGATCATGCACTGGGCCTCTGTGGACCATTCCTGGAAACATCGGGTTTATTATTCGACTTTCCACGACTTAATGTATCTCAATCTATCACCCAGGTAGCCAGTGAGGAAATCCAGACTTTCGTTTCAGACGCTTTTGGCGCTATCTGGCCGGCAGCTTCAGTCGCGATCAGGCCCGCTTATTCTGTTCGCCAAACCTGGATGAGTTCATCGTAGGGTACGGTTTCGCCCTGGGGCTTTTCATTGGCCAACCTTGGCTTGGGTGCGCCTGGTTGTTGTAGCCAGTACTCGGCATCACGTGGCTCGTTGAGTAGTGGCCCGCATTCACCCAGTACCCCATGTTGTGCCAGGCGCTCCATCACGCGGTCCTGTTGCTCGGCCAGTGAATCCATCGCTTCTTGCGGCGTGACCTGACCACTGAGGGCATTCGCGACATTCGCCCACCACAATTGGGCAAGCTTCGGGTAATCCGGTACGTTGGTGCCTGTTGGCGTCCACAGTATTCGTGCCGGGCTGCGATAAAATTCCACGAGCCCACCCAGTTTCGGTGCTATGGCGGTCATTGCGTCCGAGTCGAGATCGGATTTTCGGATGGGTGTCAGTCCGACCAACGTCTTTTTCAATGACACAGTTTTCGAAGTTACGAATTGCGCGTATAGCCAGGCCGCTTTACGCCGCTGCAACGGCGTACTCTTCAGCAGTGTCCAGGAACCGGTGTCCTGATAACCCAGCTTCATGCCCTCCTGCCAGTAAGGACCATGCGGCGACGGCGCCATTCGCCACTTGGGAGTGCCATCGGCATTGACGACATCCAGTCCTGGCTGAATCATGTCTGCGGTGAAGGTCGTATACCAAAAAATCTGCTGAGCAATGTGCCCCTGTGCCGGCACTGGACCGGCCTCCGAAAAAGTCATGCCACTGGCCGCCGGTGGTGCAAAGCGATGCAGCCAATCAATATATTTCCGCAAGGCGTACACGGCAGCAGGACCATTTGTGGCACCGCCGCGTGTCACAGAAGAACCGACGGGCCGACAGTCTTCCACGCGAATTCCCCATTCATCCACTGGCAATCCGTTGGGCAGACCCTTGTCACCTGCTCCGGCCATGGACAGCCAGGCATCGGTGAAGCGCCAACCGAGGGACGGGTCCTTCTTGCCGTAATCCATATGACCAAACACGCGCTTGCCATCGATTTCTTTGACATGGTCGGTAAAAAATTCAGCAATATCTTCGTACGCCGACCAGTTGACCGGTACGCCGAGAGGGTAACCGTAAAGATCTTCGAATCGAGATTGCAGATCAGGATCGGTGAACCAGTCGTAGCGAAACCAGTACAAGTTCGCGAACTGCTGGTCCGGCAATTGATAAAGTTTTCCATCTGGGCCGGTCGTGAAGCTGATGCCAATAAAGTCGTCCAGATCCAGAGTAGGCGAGGTGACATCAGCGCCTTCACCGCTCATGAAATCGCTGAGAGGGACGACGTAACCATATCTTGCATGGGTGCCAATCAGATCCGAGTCATTCACATAGGCGTCGTAAATATTTTCACCGGATTGCATTTGGGTTTGCAGTTTTTCGATGACATCACCCTCTTGAATCAAGTCGTGAGTGACGCGTATGCCGGTGATATCGAAGAAGGCCGCCGTGAGAGTTTCGCTTTCGTATTCGTGAGTGGTCAGCGTCTCTGAAACGACATTGATGGAAAGTCCACGAAACTCGAGTGCTGCTGCCGAGAACCAGGCCAGCTCCGCGAGCTGCTCCGCTTCGCTCAATGTTGAGGGCTGGAATTCTTCGCCGATCCAGCGAGCTGCATTGGCTGCATAATCAACGTCGTCTACCTGCGCTTGCTGGCTGCCTTCTTCCGCACAGCCAAAGAGTAATGCCGCCCACAATACTACTTGCCACTTTTTCACATTGATTCCCGATCGTGATTGTATCAGCAGTATAGAGATGTTATCCCCAACGCATAAGTACCACTGCCCAAGCCGCCGATATTGCCGATGCGACGACAAGATAATCCGTAATCGCACCCAGCCAGAACAGGTGAATGAATGCTGCGCTCAACAAGCCAATAAAAAACCGATCACCACGAGTCGTCGGCATGGGCAAGAATCCCTGTACAAACATCGTCGGCCGCAGAATCTCCCATAAAGTCATTAACGCCAGGGCGATGCCAAGACAGGCAAAAAATACGGCCGTCGGTGTGGTCCACGCCATCCAGTTCATCGTCTATGCCTCATGACACACGTCCCAGTGCAAAGCCCTTCACCAGGTCTTTGCGCACAAACCAGACAACCAATATGCCCGGTATTACAGTCAGCACACCGGCGGCGGCCAGCACACCCCAGTCCATACCCGATGCACTGATTGTTCTCGTCATCACTACGACAATGGGTTTCGACGACGCCCCCGACAACGTGCGCGCGAGCAATAGTTCGACCCAGCTGAACATGAAACAGAAAAACAATGTCACCCCAATCGCTCCACGGTTGATTGGAAGGAATACTCGAAAGAAAAAATACAGAAAACCGTGACCGTCGATCTTTGCCATTTCATCCAGCTCAGTGGGAACAGCGGAGAAAAAACCTTCGAGAATCCAGACTGACAGTGGCACCGTAAACAGGCAATGCGCCAGCGCCACAGCGAGCGGTGTGTCAAACAGGCCAATGGCAGAATAAAGCTGAAAGAAAGGCAGCAGAAAAACAGCGGGGGGGGCCATGCGATTTGTGAGTAGCCAGAAGAACAGTTGCTTGTCGCCCAAAAACCGATAGCGAGAAAATGTATATGCCGCTGGAATAGCCACGGCGAGGGATATCAGCGTATTGATGGCGACATAAGTCAGGGAATTGCCAAATGCCTGATACCAAACCGGGCTGGAAAAAATTTCCGCGAAGTTCGCCAGGGTAGGCGATTGCGGTAACACGGAAAAATCACCCACGATTTCAGCATTGGTCCGCACGGCCATCGATAGCAACCAATACAATGGCAACAGCAGGTATATGCCGTAACTCACCAGTACCCAGCGGCTGAAACTACGAGTCATCGTCAAGCGCCACGCTGGTATAAAACAACCAGCAAAATAACAAGATGAATAAGAAATAAATCACGGAAAATGCGGCCGCCGGCCCAAGATCGAATTGCCCCACTGCCATGGTTGCCAAATACTGGCTGAGGAAGGTCGTGGTGTCGCCGGGTCCGCCACCGGTCAGCACAAAGGGCTCGGTGTAAATCATGAAGCTGTCCATCAGACGCAACAAAATTGCGATGATCAGCACGCCCCGCAGACGTGGCAACTCTACCAATCGAAACACCTGCCATTTATTCGCACCGTCGAGTTCAGCAGCCTGGTAGAACGGTAGCTGTATCGCCGTCAATCCGGCAAATGACAACAATGCGACCAAAGACGTCCAGTGCCATACGTCCATCGCGACCAGCGTCAACCAGGCATGTAATGGTTCGGACGTATAGTTGTACGAGATTCCCAGCGCGTTTATGCCAACACCCAGCAATCCAATATCGGGGCGTGCAAATATTTGCCAGATTGTCGCTACAACATTCCAGGGAATGAGTAATGGCAGGGCGAGCAGAATCAAAATGAGAGGCGTTAGCCGGCCTGTTTTAGGGATGCCTTTGGCAACCGCTATTCCGAGGGGGATTTCAATCAAAAGCACCGTCAGACTAAAAGTTATCTGACGAACGAAAGCGCTAAGGAAGCGCGGATCATGCAGCGTTTCCCGGTACCATTGGAAGCCGACGAAAAATCGCGAGTTGAAATCCAGAATATCCTGCACTGAATAATTCAGCACCGTCATTAACGGAATCACCGCGCTAAATCCGACAATCAGAACGACCGGCAGCACACCCAGCCAGGCACGATTGTCATGCGGCTTAAACGAACTCACCTTCGCCCACTCTCTGTTTGTCGGAAAACGCGACGTAGCGATGAACGCTCAGTGCTGTATGCTCGCCCACCGCCCTGCTGATTTCACCACGAATAGCCAACTCACCGTACTCAGTCTCCAGCATCACCAGACCGTATGGTTCGCCTCCACGGGTTCCCTGAACACGAGTACTTTTCACTACGCCCTTCACTGGGCCGTTGTCGTCGAGTACCGCCCACTCGGGACGAAATCCCAGGCGATCGCCCATTGATACACCGAGCGCGGCATTGGGTACAAAGTTCATGCCCGGGCTGCCAACGAAGTGACCGACAAACTCGTGGTCAGGTGCCTGGTAGAGCTCCGCTGGTGTTCCCGTTTGCAATATGCCGCCATCGGTAAGAATCGAAACCCGGTCAGCGAACGTGAGGGCCTCGGTTTGATCGTGTGTGACGTAAATCATCGTTGTGCCCAGGTCTCCCTGGATTTTCCGTAACGTCTGCCGCAGACGCCATTTAACTTTCGGCTGAACCGCGGTCAGCGGTTCATCCAGCAACACCAGAGATACGTCCTCTCGTACCAGCGCTTTGCCCACTGCTACGAGTTGTTTCTCAAACAAGGACAGTGTGTGCGGCTTGCGTTGACGCAATTCGGAGATGGCCAGTTCGTCACATATGTAGTCGACACGCTCGGCAATACTTGCCGCGCTGGCTTTTTTCGCTTGCAGCGGAAAAGCCAAATTTTCCGCCACGCTCAGCGATGGATACAGAACAGGAAACTGAAAGACCTGCGCGACATGCCGGGCGCGTCCAGCCAGCTGAGAAACATCGCGACCATCAAAAAACAAATTGCCCGCGGTGGGTGACAATAAGCCGGATAATACGTTCAACAAAGTGGTCTTGCCGGCACCACTCGCACCCAGCAATGCATGTGCTTCACCATCTGCAATATCCAGATTCAATCCGCTGAGCGTATCCTGCTCGGCGCCGGGATATCGAAAGTGAATGTCTTTGAGGGTGATTTGGGCCATTTCAGAAATTCACTACATCAGCCGGACGGGCGTGCAGGTTGAGGGTGGCTCCAACGCGAATATCGCGCATTCCATCGAAACGTACGACCCATTCGTGTTCGTTGACCCGGCCGTGGACAAATGATTCGTCACCATTGGTCTCGTAAGCCGTCACGCTCATATCGAAACCGATAGATGTCGCATCCGGAGCGACACCAACGCCAAGATGCTCAGGACGAAGCGCGCATGACTTGCCGTTTCGCGTAAATCGATTGATACAAGGTTCTGCCATCAACTCCATGGCAACAAAACTGCTGGGCTGGCGATACACATCAATCGGCGCTCCGGCCTGAACCTTTCTGCCATCCTTCAACAGCAATACCTGGTGACCCAGCGCAAACGCATCCCGCGGCTCGCTGCTGGTGTAAATGACAACGGTGTTCGCCGCTTGCAACAGGTCGCGTAACTCGTTTTGCAATGCCTCGCGCAACTTGAAGTCGAGATTTACCAAGGGTTCATCGAGCAGCAATACTTGTGCATTCTTGGCCAGCGCACGGGCGATCGCCAGTCGCTGTTGCTGGCCGCCCGATAACTCGTGCGGCAAACGATCGAGGAGTTCGGATATCTGCAACCTGTTGGCTAACTCAGCCACGCGCTGTTGCCGTTCGCCATGCTTCATACGCTGGGCGCGCATGGGTGACGCAATGTTTTCCCGGACCGTCAGGTTGGGATAGTTGACGAAGGCCTGGTACACCATGCCGACCGGCCTTAGCTGTGGTGTCAGGCCGCTCAAATCCTGGTCTTTGAGACGGATGTTTCCTGTGGCTCGCGTGTTAAGGCCAGCAATCAGTCGACACAAATCTGTCTTGCCGGCCTGATTCGCGCCAAGGACGACGGCTATTTCGCCGGCAGCAAAGGTGTGGTTAAAGCCGTCGGTACAGCTGGCATTGAGCCGTACATTGCTCACCTCAAGCATGCGGAAATTTCCTGCCTGGCGTCGCGTTTCCCATAGTCTTGGGATGCTACACGTTGAATCGCCCAAAAGCGCTGCCCGCGTTACTGAAGATCTTGTGAATTATCCTGGCTGTACATACAAAAAAGCCCCGACGCAGGGGGATACGCCGGAGCGGGTCTTGCGAGTCGCTAATTACTCGCCTGTTCAATCGTGCGCCGTCAAGGGGGCTGCACGAGTTTGGATTGGGTTTTTGAATCGACCGAACGTGCGGCTGACTATTCCAGAACGTCTCGTAATACAGGCGCGGTGTTTGCGGTGTCGGCCTTCTCTATTTCGCATTGCGGACAACCACCACCTCGCAAATGGATTGTCGGCCATTTTTCGAATTGGCCATGTTTCGGACAGGAAATGACGACAGGCAAACTCAGCCGCACATAATTCACCGCGGAGTAGTCGTAGAAGTTCCCGTGCGCTTCGCGCGCACGCTCGATGAACGTTTCTGTAGTTAGATTTGTCATGTAGCCATTCTGGGAGGCCGGTGCCATACGTTCTTGCCCAAACATGGCGTTGTTTTGTCATTTCACATCAGCGGATGAAAACCCGGGCACAAACAGGGATTTGCATGAATGTCGGTTTTGCGCACAACAGCCAGGTCGTCGCGCATAAATGCCAGTGCGACTACGCTGCAAGTGAGTTTCTAACCGGCTTTTAACCGGGGACAGTTCACTTAATGGCAGAGCGTGTCAGCGTTTGCGAACCGATTCACGATAATTAAGTAAACTGTCCCCGTATTTTCAGGGAGAATCGCCATTGCCTCAGAGTCTAATTGATATCGTTTTCGTACACGGCTGGAGTGTTACCCACACCAGGACTTACGGTGGATTGCCGGAACGCCTGGTGTCTGAGGGAAGCAGGCACGGTCTGAAACTGCAGAAGCGCCATATCTATCTCGGACGATATGTGAGCTTTCATGATGAGGTGCGTGTTGAAGACATCGCGGCGGCGATGGAAGCCGCAGTCAGGGATCAAAAGCTGGGCAGTACAAACCGCTTTTTCTGCGTTACCCACTCAACCGGCGGCCCGGTGGTCCGGGAGTGGTTTGATCGTTTCTATGCCAGGAAGCGCAAGACCTGTCCGATGAGTCATCTTGTCATGCTGGCCCCAGCCAATTTCGGCTCGGCTCTGGCGCAACTGGGCAAAGGTCGGTTGGGCAGAATGAAGTCATGGTTCGGCGGCATCGAGCCGGGCCAGGGCGTTCTGGACTGGCTGGAGCTTGGCAGCGCGCACGCTTTCGAATTAAACAAACGCTGGATTCATGAAGGGGACAAAACCATAGGCGGGAACGGGTTCTTCCCTTTCGTTATTGCCGGCCAGACGATCGATCGAAAAGCCTACGATCACTTGAATAGTTACACCGGCGAGCTTGGCAGCGACGGCGTCGTTCGGGTTGCGGCCGCAAACTTGAGCTCCAGTTACATCTGCCTGAAACAATTTGGCAATCCGGATGAGAAAGGCTACAGCAGGCTGCGAAAAAGTGCTGCTGCTACGAGTGCGTCATCGGCATTGCGAGTTGTAAGCGGCAAGTCTCACTCGGGTACGAAGTCGGGAATCATGAGCAGCGTGAAGCCTGCACGAAATTTGCGTGGTGCGGCGATTGACGGCGATACCGTAGAAAGCATCATGCGCTGCTTTCAAGTGGGAACTCGCAGAGACTACGATTCCCTGGTTGCACAATTTGCAGCAGAGACGGCCGTGGTCCAGAAAAACGATCAGGTTGAAATCGAAAAAAGAACTTTGGCGGCCGATCGAACATTCATACATGACAGGTATAGCCAGATCGTTTTTCGCATAAAGGATACGGAAGGTTATTGTGTGGAAGACTTTGACCTGTTGCTAACCGCCGGTGCGAATTCTGATCCAAATCATCTCCCGGCGGGTTTTTTTCGTGACCGACAGGCCAACAAAATTGATCCCAGTACGATTACCTACTTCGTCAATTACGACGTAATGGCAGGGTCACCCGAGATTCCCGGCGTACGTGCGAAACTGGAGGGAACCCGGTCTCTCGGGTTCATTCTGCACCCGCGTCCCGCGAGTGGATTTGTGCACTATCAAAAGTGCCGAATCCGTGCCTCGGCAAATCTCTTCCAAGCAGTAATCAGGCCGAATCAAACCACACTGATTGACATTGTCCTGACCCGAATTGTGCACAAGGAAACATTCCGCATCGAGCGAACCTCAAAGCAACGGAGCTTCAAGAATGCCAGGCCGGGAAAAGAGACAACCCAATAATGACGCATAGCTTTTCCAGACTCACAATTCATTCTGCCCGCTTTTTGGCAAGCTAACGCCGTAGGCTCTGCTCCGGGAAATCGCAGTCGCGCATCAGGACGCGCTTCTAAAATTTCTCTTTTGACGATGCCGTGGATCGTCCTGCGGTCGCTGCAACCTGCCGGATGCACTCAATCCAGAGGAAAGCCAGCGTTCGCCAGCAATCTTGCACTCTGCTGAAATTGTTCTCGGTCCTCGTAGATCAGGACTACGGCAAATTCGCCGACTCCCTCGCGAAACCAATCCAGCTGTAGTGTGGGTGAGCTTTGCTCCAGGCCTTCCAGGAATGCGGCGGCCCGGTAGGGTTCGGAGAATCGGACCAGTACCGAACGCCCAAGCTCGGTGTAAAGACTTTCACCGCTGGAATTTGTAGCCAGCCTGTCGCCAAGCACATAGGTCATATGGCGGTAAATATAATCGCTGTACCAGCGAGCACCGGGCGGAATGACGGTGTCGTTGGCAGAGATCCGCCCCGGGCCGTAATTATAAGCAGCAAGCGCAAGATGCAAATTGCCATCAAAACGCACGAGTAACTGTTTCAGATAACGTGCGCCCGCATCGATGTTGGTGCAGGGGTCATAGAGTTCGCTCAGCCGATAAATACCAAGATCGTTGGCGGTTGCCGGCCAGAGTATTTGCATTACACCATGTGCATTCGCCTTCGATCTCGCGGTCGGATCGAAATCGCTTTCGCCACGAGCAACCGCAAGCAGCAATGTCTCCGGGACGTCGTGAGTAGCAGCAGCAGCTTTGAAACAGCTTGCGTGTGGAAAGCGGTAGCTCGGAGCAATCTCAGTATCGTTCTTCAGGTAGTCCTTCCATGCTGCTTCCGGATTGGCGGTGGTCGTCCTGGCTGCCACAAGATTGCAGCCAAGAGCCAGCAGCGCTCCAATAATTAAGGCAATTCTCGTCATCAGCTTCATGATTCCGGCAGGTCCAATCCGGTCGCTACCGATATCTGCGACAACTTGCTGCGGCGCTCGTCATCACTGTCATAGGCGAATGCGACTTCATAGATTCCTGTTTCTATTTTGACCACGCGGTAATCGAGTCCGGTTACCTCTTCGAGTCGAGCTACAAATCCACCGGCCGCAATTTGACTGTGGAAAGGAGTCCAGAACGAATACCACTGTATGTCGACCAGACTGCGTTCTGCGAAAACGAGTGGAGAATCTTCGAGTTCTAATTCGCTCTGGGTGGCATCTTCAAACGGTTTTTCAGATGCATTCTCTGCAACGGATTCTGGCTGATGCGGCTCGTCGAACGACTCGCTTTCCTGTGTCGAAAATCCATCCTGTAACGATCCGGCAATCTGCACGATATCGTCAGTCAAGCCCTGCGCGGCCCGCTCCGCTTCGTGCTTGCGCACCATGAGTTTTTCGACCGCATCGTCAAATCGCTTTTGATCGATCGCCGGGTCCTCGAGATGAAACTCGGGAATGCCGGTGACCAGCAGAATAGCGATGACTGACGTAACCGAGCCAATTAGAAAACCAAGTAATCTGAACATTGTTCCAGCCTCAATAAATATTCTTGACGCGAATAAGCTGCCAATCGACTGCGTGCTTCCAGTGCTCTGCGATTGCGGCAAACTGGTCCATCCAGCGCCTCAGTTCGTAGCCTTCGAGCCCATTGCGTACTGCAGCCGAACAGCGATTGGGTAATTGTCGGATGTGTTGCGACAGCGCACGGGCTGCCTTGGTGTCAGAAGCCGCGATGACGTAATAGGTGTCCTTGACCGGGTTGAGTTTCCAGCTATCGCCGACACTCCACGAATCCGACATCAGCGAATCGGCGGGCAACACGAAGCGTAGTGGTTCGTTAGTTCGAGCGATCCTGGCATCTGTCCTGCTGTTGCAGCTTTGACCGGAGAGCCGGACGAGTCCGTTGTTCAATTGGTGATTGAGGAAAAACAGCACGGAGTCATTACTGGATTCTGTCGTTAACGCGTAACAGTCGAATGCAGACGATGAGTATCTGCCGTTAAACACGCGAGAGCTTTGAAAATCAGTTTGTCCCGCCGCGCAAGATTGCGCGTCACGCAATTCCACGATTTTCAGAGGCTGCAAAAAGCCGATATCGCTTTTCGCTATCGGCACACCGACGGACGGAATGAGTGAGGCTACCGCGTACTTGTCCCGGATACGGATGTATGCGCTGGCACTAATAACTGCAAGATTGGAGTTCGCTTCACTGGGAGTGATGGTTACCCAGTACTGGTAGAGCTCGTCGTCGATTTGATGGGCTTTGCCTTCGATTACAGCGTTCGCATCACCCGCTGCCGGGGAAAACCGGAGGGCGCGAAAGTCAGCGAGGTTATTGCTGACGAGTTCGAGCATTGCAGCTTCAGCTTTATCCGTCGGTTTTTCCGTCGAGTCCGTTACAACGTACTCGCCCGCAGTTTGCCGTAGCAGGGCACAACCAAGTTCATGTGCAAGGTGTGCAGCCAACAAGTCGAATTGAGATTCGTTGAACGGCGCGTCACGCTTGCCGCGGAATGTGCGATCGGCTTCGAGTTGGTTGAGTTGCCGGCTTTGAGCGTTGTTCAGATAACCGCGCCAGGACTTGCTGAATCCGGCGACCCAGGTCTTTTCCAGGATATCGAGTGCGCGTACGTCCACGTTGATCAGTCCACCGCGATCTTCGACAACCTCAACCCCGATATAAAAATTGACCTGGTCTTTCGTGCAATCTATAGCACTGGACGCATCTACAAGGCTGACGTCGCCTTGCCAGACAATGTGTACACCGGCTTCCCTGGCTAACGAGTCCCGCAGGCGGTCGCGAATACTCAACGCCAGTTTGCTGCTGGCCGACTGCGGATTTTCGTCCGCAAGTACTACGAATCTAATCGGCTCATTCTTGAATCTTGGTTGGGTGGTCAGTTGATCAATGACGTATGGCGTCAAGTCGCGCGAAATCCATCTTTCGAGATCAGCTTGATAGGACGCCGCACTCGCATTCGCCGATGCGAAAATCAGGACGACACATGCAACAAGACAGGTAATGATTTTCACATCAATGACTCAGGTTAATTCGGCCATTGCCGGCAATGACCAGTGCACCACTGCTTTCACTCGAAAGGTAGCTGTTCAATTCACGCGACATGTCTGCCGGTAATGTGACAGCCCATTTCACGCCGTTGGGCGCATTGTTTATCTGGTATTTTCTGATCACCTCGTCAGGAACGGTCGACTGATCCATTTCGTGGTACTTGACCGGCACGGATGCGGGCCAGAAACTAATTTCGCCGCCACTGATGTTCATGCGCATGGACTTGTCACGAGTCAGGGCATAAAGACCAATGACCTGCCGGGCAACGAGGCGCGTCAGCGCAGCGTCTGACTCGAAGCGCAAGGTAAAACCATCCGGGCTTTGTTGAGCGTCCTGAGTCTTATCGACAGGTGTGGGTTCGGTCTTCGGTTCCGGCGCAGGTTTGGGCCGTTGCAATACTACGTTTTCATTGCGAGCAACCATTCTCGCAGGGGTGGGCCGAGTCAACTTGATCTTCTTCGGTTCCTCGATAATCGGCTGAGGCTTCGGTTTGGTTATGGTTGAGGGTGTCGGTTCTGGCTCAGGCGCAGGTGTCTTAAGCGCAGGCACTGATTCGGTTTGCTCCGCATCTTGCGGAACAGGCGCCAGTGGAATGCTCTGTACCAGAGCAAATATCGCAACCAGGCAAAGAGAAATTATCGCCATAAAGCGCATAACATCAGTTTGCAGATCAGCGGCTCCACCTGCCTCGGCATCGGCGCCCCGGTTAAGCGCATAAAAAAGTGGCGAGCGATTCATGAGTTGCTATCTTTTGTTTCCTCGACCGAAACGCCATCGGACGAGTCACGCAGACGTAGTTCAATGCGCTCCAGCGACTCACGCATGCTGGACGTATCGACCCTGGCCGCGCGGTCGTAACGTTGCTGCAGCTGCATGCCGAGCGATATCGATTTATAAACGCGCATCACGTAACCGCCAATGCCACCGAAAATCGTCGTGGACAGCGCAAGAAGAATTCCGCCATCAACCATTTTTTGCAGGACAGCAAACGCACCTTGTTGAATCGTCGCATGTGGATCCTCGAGTGCAAAAATCAGTGCGCCACGCATACCGATGGCCGTCCATATCACACCCGTGCCGAAAAACAGCGTGGTCCACATGTCTGTCAGGTGATCGAGCTGAACAATCTCATCGATCGGTCGCTCCTGCGCCAGCTTTGCGCACAGCCGCCTCAGGCTGATGAAATAGATCACCAGAATCACTGCAAAGACGGGAATGGACATGCCGAGATTGGCATAGGCCCATGTCAACCATGGGCTTACGTCCGGCAGTTGTTCGATGGAAAAGGAAACGAAATCGCCACGCCGCAACAAGTAAAGCAATGCGCCGGCACCGACCGCCGAGCCAAACAGGCCGACGGTCAGTCCTTCGAGAAATCCGGCACTGCGTCCTGAAGGCGTCATGTCGCCAGCGCTTACCGGCCAGCCGCGCAGGCTGTGCACGTGGCTTCCAGTACAAGCTCCATTTCCTGGTAGAGCTTGTCCGCACGATAGTAACCTGAACTGTCCCGACTGATTTTCATCAATCCGCGTTCCTTGTCAGTCAGTTCGCGCTCCATATCGAGCATTACCCGATCCCTGCGCGGGCAGGTATGGGAGCAATTGTTGTAGTCACTTTGCAGTGACACGAACTTCACATTGAAATAGCGGTTGTAGTAGTCGCGTGCCTGGCGCTGGTTCAGAATTCCCTCATCGCTTGACCACACCAGGAACTCACTGAAGAGGCGCTTGTTTTCAGGTTTGGGATCGCCTTCTGCAATGGTTAGAAGATCGTCGTAATAGCTATCGAAGTAAGCGGTACACCCACTTGTCAGACTATTGCGTACGTCGCTCATTGCAGCACTGAGAAGCTTTGTCTGCGGACCGTCACATGGTGGCGGGGAGCTGGCGCAAGAGCTCAGGATGAGTCCGCTCGCAATGACAGAAAGCAGAACACCGGCGGTTGATTTGAATAATATCATTATGTTTCTCCAGGAATGTCAGCTTAGTTTTCAAGCGGGCTGCGGTAGTCTTTCTCGAAATTTCCCGGTGGTGGCCCTGCTATCAGCACGGGGCCGGTGTCGTCACCGAACAGAATCGATTTCACACCACCGACAACTTCCATCATTTCGGGCGTTATCGTGCCAAGTGACTGGTTCAGTTGCTCGATAAGCGTGGCGCGAGCGATTTCTTCGCGTGTCCTGGCGATCAACACGCTGGTTTCCTCCATGTCGAGGTAAATATCAGACGCTAGAACCGCGAGAGACTGGTCGCTCTGGCTGCTCGATGATGCGACAAGCTTGTAGTACTGACGAAAGCGTTCGCTGAGCCGCATACCCGATCGCCCGCGCATCCTCGGAGTTGCCGCGTCTGCTGACTCCGACTTTCCTCCAAGCAGCGTTTCTTGCAAGGTCCACGAAGTCATCTTGTTGCCAAGCTCACTACGCAAGCGTTTCTCGAGGCTCAAGCGAGTGTTGTTAACCGTGTGTTCCATGTCCGGCAACCGTTCTTCCATGATGCCGAGCATGTCGAGATAAGTGGCGCCCAATTGTTTGGCAAGCCGCTGACAGCCGGGATCCGACTCGGCACCGTCGCATTTGCTTTGCTGGTACAGCAATTGCTGTTGGTCGAGACGGCCGATCACTTCCTGCAATCCCGTTTCCATTTCCTTGGCAACCGCACTGGTCTGGCGAAGGTCCTCGACAACCGTTGTCGGGAACAGGCGAATAGTCGGCGCATCCGCCTGGGCCTGTACCGACACAAGGACGGAAATCAAGAGTGAAAATCCGAAGACCTTCATTAACGCGCTCGCAAATTGCATTGCGAGGGAAGTTTCGGCCGGTCGCCGAAAGTGGAAGACATTCATAACGCCATCTCCAATGAGGATTGTTAGTTGAGCACTGCCGGGTCTGGTGAACAGCCCGCCACCTTTTGCTCTTTATGGCGTACAAACTAACCGGGAGTGGCTGAACGTTGGCTGAACGTCGAATATTCGGCGACAAAAATCGACTGACAGTGGTGGAGTCAGGCGGTTTGAGGTTCTGGAAATGTGGCGAAACAAGCAGACCGAAGCGCTCAGGCGTCCACAGCGATGAGTCCAGGCTGCTAGACCTGCAATTCCATATCGACCCGATGCATCCCGGGTCCCCAGCCGTTTTCCGTTCGTGTTAACTCTTGTGCACCGAACTTGGCGAAAAAGGACTCGGACTTATGGCTGGCGGCGATACTGATAACTTCCAATCCTGTCGCTCGAGCCTGATCGACGACGCGTTGCATAATGTTCGCTCCAATGCCCAGCCCTTGCGAAGATGGGTCTAGCGAAATCCAGTTCAGACTTCGGCTACAGGTACCGTCACCCATCAGTCCGAACGCGCCAACGACCCGTCCAGCGATGAAACACAGTTCATATTGGTCTGGGTTTGCGTCAAGGAATTGTTCGTAATCCGCACGTTCGCAGGGGGCGAAGAATTCCGGGCAATTGGCATCGAACAACGCGAGGCACGCTGCTTTTTGGTCTGGCGAGTAGCTTGTGAAAGTAATGTCGTGTGCCATGCATCTCACCGGTTGTCAATCAACAAGGTATCGGGATTCTGTTGTCCGACACAGGCACGGGCTTCACTCACTTTCTTTGATTGCCTTGGTTTTCCTGGTCAATTCGATGACGTCTTCCCAGTTCTCGTTCAGGATCAGGAACGACATGGCGTAATGTGCCAACAGCCATTTTCCTTCATCCAGAATCAGGACACCGGTGCCCCTGAAGCGGCCATTCGCTTCTGAATACAAAACTTCATCGAACCACGCAACGTTGGCGGATTCAGCGATTTGAATGTTTCTTTCCACCGACTGGTAATTCCAACCACTGCCATCTTTGAAGCGGCTACTGACGTAATCAGTGAAATCAGGATGCTTCGGCCAGCGTTCCCATTCGTCGGTACCCATGAATACGGCATCCTGAGTAAGGTGTCCCAAATATCGATCTTTGTCACCGTGTGCAGCAGCATCATGATAATCATCGATGACCGCAGCAATGACCTGCATATCAGACAAAGAATCGTCAGCCACAACCACGAACGGAAAAAGCATCGCCAACCACAAGATCCTTCCAAAACTCATAACCACCTCCACTAGCTGATCGATAAAAATATCACAATAAACCTCACCCACAAATTACACAGAGCGCCAAAAAAACCACAAGAAGCTTCACCCAAAGATTACATAGAGCGCTAAAAAATTACCTTGTAAAGCGCGTCCGGACGCGCGACAAGATGAACGCCACCTCAAAATACCGCTGGCCGTCTCACCCGACGACATCCTCAGGCTCTCGACCCACAATGCTTCGATAAATCTCTGCGTCAGTTGCCCCCTCCGTCCCAATAATCAAGACTCTCGAGCGCTCATCAAACGCCAGTGCAGTCGAAAGAGCCGCGTTCGATCGAGCCGCAATCAGTGCCGCGAGCCCGGCAACGGCGGACTCCCCGGCAACCACCGGTTCATCTCCCTGCACGCCCTCCGCGAGAAGCCGCATTGTCGGTGCGACCAGGTCATCGGCAATGGTCAGAAAATCATCGCAACCAATTTCAAGAATACTCCAGCTCAAATGCGATACTTCACCGCAGGACAAGCCCGCCATGATGGTCTCTTCTGTAATGCTGACTTCCGTCGGCCTGCCATTTTTCGCGCTTTGAAAAAGACAGTCGGCGCGATTGGGTTCGACGATGATAAATCGCGCACGCGCCTCACCGAGCATTTGCCAAAAATGAGCGCAAACTGCTGCGGCCAGGCCACCGACGCCGCCTTGCACAAATACGTGAGTAGGGGCTTCCCCTCGCGGGAGTTGTTCTGCAATTTCCGCGGTCATGACGGTGTAGCCAGTCATGACGTGGCGCGGCAGTTCTGTGTAACCCTTATAGGAAGTGTCCGAGACAACAAACCAGCCGTTGTGCTTCGCGTCTAAAGCAGCTCTATGTACAGAATCATCATAATTGCCGTCAATTCGAATGACCCTGGCACCCAGTGCCTCCATCGCTTGCGCACGCCCCGCACTGACTTCAGCGTGGATGTAAATCACACACTGACAGCCGAACAATTGCGCCGCCCAGGCGACTGATCGACCGTGGTTGCCATCGGTTGCTGTAACCACGGTGATGCTTCTCGCCGCATCGCGACATTGGCCCGTACTTATCGCGGCGTCGGACACCGCCTGACCAGTGAGCGCAGGTATCTCGTGCGCCAATAGACGTAGCACGGCGTAGGCGCCACCAAGAGCTTTGAAACTCCCAAGTCCGAATCGAGTGCCCTCATCCTTGTAGTAGATTTGGGCGATGCCGATCTCTTTGGCGAGGCCGCTGAGTAGTCGTAGCGAAGTTGGTTCATAACCATCCCAATTACTGATTACGTCCCGTGCGGTTGCGCGTTCCTTGTCGTTAGAGATGGATTCCAGGTGATCAGGAAATTTCGCCCGGGGGTTTGCCAGGTCATTGTGGTGGTGGGCTACAACCGCGTTCGCGAATTCCTCGTAGGTCATCAAGCTGTTTCCGCTTCACGTTCACGCGATGGTAATTGTGACTCCACGAGTTGCACCCAATAATCTGCACCCAAGTCAAGAATGGCATCATTGAAGTCGTACGATGGGCTGTGCAAACCGCAGCCACCAGGGCCGTCACCGCCGTTGCCGATCAGGAGGTAGCAACCCGGCTTCTGTTGCAGCATGTAGCCGAAATCTTCCGACGTCATGATCGGCGGGCAATCTGCATCGACCTTGTCCGCGCCAGCAACAAGAACAGCAACTTCAGCCGCAATCGCCGCTTCGATAGGCGAATTGATCGTAGCTGCAAATTCGTGACTGTATTTGAAACTGTATTTCGCACCGTGCGCCGCGCATATACCGCTGATGATGCGTTCCATGGTCTTTTCGATATGAGTTTGCATCACTGGCTCGAATGCGCGGGTGTCGCCCTTGAGCGTAACGCTGTTCGGGAGGACGTTGCGGGTTCCGTCAGTCAGAAATTCGGTGACTGAGACCACAGCATTGTCGATCGGGTCAATGGTGCGGGCGACAAGGGATTGCAGCGCCATAACGATTTCCGATGCGACGACAATCGGATCGACACCGCGATGAGGAAGCGCTGCATGCGTTCCTTTGCCTTCAATCACGATTTCAAAATTGTCTTCACAGGCCATGATCGGTCCAGGCCTCACGGCGAAAGAGCCTGCGGGCAGCGATGGAAAATTGTGCATCGCATAGATAGCATCGGCAGGAAAGCGCTCGAACAAACCATCCCTGATCATGCTCAATGCGCCCTTGCCGTGTTCTTCGGCGGGCTGGAAGATGAAATAGACAGTTCCGTCAAAGGAGCCCGCGTTTGCCAGGTGACGTGCTGCTCCCAGGAGCATGGCGGTGTGGCCATCATGCCCGCAGGCATGCATCTTACCCGCGTGGACTGAGCAGTGATCGAAACTGTTTTTCTCGCTTATCGCCAGGGCGTCCATGTCGGCACGAAGGCCGATGGACTTTTCGCTGTCGCCTCGCCGCAGGACACCGACAATTCCGGTACCGCCGATTTCCTGGTGAACTTCGATTCCGAACTCGGCGAGAAGCGTCGCGACGATGTTGGCAGTCCTGTGCTCCTCAAAACCCAACTCGGGGTGACGATGGATATCGTGACGCCATTCCTCCATCGTGGCCTGCGGTTCGACAGCTTGGGACGGTTGGTGGCTCAATTGAGTTACCTCTGCGGAACGGTAATTGGCGGCGCGATGCTAAATGGGGTCGGGCGAAGTCCTAATGTAACGGGAAGATAGCAGTGCGAGCGGTGCTTCACAATGATCGATGAAGTGGTTGTTTATTGGAGCAGGTTATATTGTTTGTCGCGCGTCGGGACGCGCTCCTTTGTTCGGCCCAAGTCCATTGAGCCAGAAAGGACAAGTTTGAATTCCAGTCGTCTACTCAATGTGAGAAACGTGCGTCACCTTAACTGGCTGTCCTTGCTGCCACGCCGGTTGTAGCCGCTAAGAGTGACGGCTTCCTTATCGTGCTCCAACTGGCAATTGACGCACAGGCGTACGCCGGGGACAGCCTCGCGCCGCGCTTCGGGAATTACCGCGTCACACTCTTCACAATGGGTGAGACTTTTGCCGCGCGGCATCTGGTCACGTGCGCGACTGACCGCATCCTCGATTGTCGCATCGATCTGGTCCTGCACAGCACCGTCTTTTGCAAAACCGCCGGCCATTGGGCACTCCTCAAATCAAGGTTGAATCTGCCAGTGTGTTCGAAACCAGGGCCCGATCAGCACCAGAACCCAGTGAATGATAGTCCTCGCCCGCATAAAAAACACTACAAGTGCTGGAGCCGGTAATGTGATGGCCGTCGGGTTTTGCCAGATCGATACGGATACCATTGAGAGGCAAATTGTGTATCGATTTGCCCGGCAAACCTACTGGCGATGAGCAACATGAACATACGAGCATTTATTCGCGGCGCACTGGCGTTCCTCTTGATCGCAGGGACTTTGCTTGCGTGCGATGTGCAAACATATGACGAAGCCGCAAGTGGCTTCAACAACAACACGACCACACCTCCACCACCGCCGCCACCACCACCGCCACCACCACCACCATCACCGGCGTTCAATGCGACATTCTCCGATATTCAGGCGAATGTCTTCACGCCAACATGCGCAACGGCGAATTGCCATGCCGGAGCTAACCCTCCTGGGGGCTTGAATCTCGAGGAGCCGAACAGTTACGCGATGCTGTTCGGTATTGCGAGCAGTCAGGTTCCGGGAACACTTCGTGTGGCGCCATCTAATCCAGATGCGAGCTACCTTATCCAGAAAATGGAAGATACGGCCACCGTGGGTGGTGTCATGCCGCCCGCTGGAACTATTGCACAATCTTCCATCGATATTATCAGGGCGTGGATTACAGCCGGTGCAGTCGATGATCGACCACCTGCTGCCGCACCGATTCGAATTGAAACACTGTTTCCGATGCCAAACGCAACTCTGGATGCCGCGCCGGTGCAGATCATTGCCGGCTTTGACCGTGAAGTAGATGCTGCCACCGTCAACGCACTGACATTCCTGTTGGTGGCGAGTGGCGGGGATGGAACATTCGGTGAAAACAATGACGTCGCGATTAATGCGCCCGTTTCGGCTCCCGGCGCCAATCCACAAGCTGCGGTCATGGACCTTTCGGGCGTTATGCTCGCTGATGATACCTACCGGGTTCGCCTGCTCGGATCGGGTGCTTCTTTCATCATGGACCTCGACGCGAATGCCCTGGACGGCGAATTTTTCGGTGTATTTCCCAGTGGCAACGGTACGGAGGGAGGGGACTTTCAGGTCAATTTTGTGGTCAGCACTCCAGTCGTTGCGGCACCCACCCTTGATGAAATTCAGGCTTCCGTTTTTGGGCCGAGTTGTTCATCCGGCGGTTGTCACTCCGGGGGTGGCGCGTCCCTACCGACGATACTCGACCTGACCACCGCGCAGGGTAGTTTCGACAGCATGGTTGGCGTAGACAGCATTCAGGCCTCCGGCACACCGGTGGTTGATCCGGGGGACCCGGCCAACAGCTATCTGATGCAGAAATTGAATGGAACGGCCGGAGTTGGCCAGAGAATGCCGATCGGGGCGCCGCTGAATCCGGCATTGATTGAAGATGTGCGTCAATGGATTCTGGCTGACGCGCAACGGTAGGCTGGTGATCCGGCGGCGGTTACAGAAAATTTCTCCTCTTGATCGTTCGGTTGGGTTGGTGGGGAACCAGGATCGTCTTTCTTTGGGGGAGCAATCAGATTGATTGGCGTGATATTAAGATCGTCTTTCTTTAGGGACGGTTGGCGGGGAATTGGGATCGTCTTTCTTCATAATAGCTGCGCACCTATTCCCGCCCGTACTCCGCCACCAGCACTGCGTAAATCTCAATCGCGTCCCACAAATTTTGCAGTCGCATATTTTCGTTTGCGCCGTGTTGGTTATTGTCATGATTTGCGATCGGCAACATGATGATGGGCATATCAAGCACTTGCTCAAACAAATATATCGGCAGGCTCCCGCCCATGGTTGGGGTTAGCAGTGTTTTCTTGCCATCGATTTGATCCAGTAAATTCGCCGTATGCTGCGCAGCTTCCCCGTCAAGAGCGGTACGAAATCCCGGGTAGCCACCTCTGTTATCAACCTTCAATACGCGCTCATGGCTGGCAAGAGTTTCCGGTGTCGGATCTTCAGTGACCAAATGAAATCCCAGCGATCTGAAGTGGTTCTCCAAATGTGCCAGAACAATCTCCGGTGTCTGATCCGGCACTAGGCGTACGTTTAGCGATGCTGTGGCCGAAGGTCGAATAACGTTGCTTGCCTGGGAGCCAACCCCACCGCCCTGCAGACCCTTTATGACGATCGCCGGTTCGAGCATCAGCAATTCAAGACGCGCTTCGACTCCTTCGGTTCTGCCAAGGGATAATTCTTTGCGCAAAATATCATCGACTCTTGGCATGGCATCAATCGCGGCTATTTCGGCGTCGGTGGGCGGACGAACTTCGTCGTGATAGTGAGGCACTATGATGCCGCCTTCCTCATCCTTCAACGTGTAGAGTAATCGAATTAAATCATCCGTCGGGTTTGGCGCCCAGTTGCCGTAATGTCCCGAATGCAACGGCCGGGTAGCACCATAGGTTGTCAACTCAACAGTCATACTGCCACGTACGCCGAAAACCAATTGCCGTCGCCGTGACTGGTGCATCGGCCCGTCACAAAAAAGCATCAGGTCGGCATCGAGCATGCCGGAGTACTGACTCAGGATTTGTTCGAGGCTGGGTGATCCCGCTTCTTCTTCGCCATCAAGAATCAGCTTGACGTTTACACTCGGTGAAATGCCAGCATCATCCAGTGCGTCAAACGCCGCCATCAGCGCGATGATCGGGGCTTTGTCGTCGCCAGCCGAGCGGCTGAAAATTCTCCATTCGGGATCGAAGGTCTGACCTGCCTGAGGCCACGGGACAATCGCTCCGCCAGCTTCCACCATGTTATCCCGCAGCACCGGCTCAAAAGGAGCGCTCGCCCAGTCGTCGACTGCAACTGGCTGGCCGTCGAAGTGTGCATAGATGAGTATTGTCTTCTCTGCACCGGGGCTGGTTCGCTCCGCAATGATGTAAGGGGCCCCCGACGCGTTAACCGTTTTCGACGTAAATCCGCGCCGCGCCAGGTAAGCGCTGATCCACTCCGCATTGCGCGCCATATCATCAAGATCGTCAGCTATGTTCGGTAAAGCAAGTAATTCACGGAAGTCGTTAACGATGCGTATTTCGTTGGCTGATCGATAGTCCCGAACTATTTCAACGACGTTTTCAACGGCGGCATTGCTTGCGCCGGAGCCTGCGGCTAGCAGCCACGCAAAAGCAGTTATCCTGAAGTATCGCAATAGTTGACCTCCTGAGTGATATCCGGGAGTCTAACCCGCTGTATCATCGTTCCCAAAGTATCCTCGTGATATTTGTCGGCGAAAGCAGTGTTTCGATTACACAACGGGGCAGAAACACAAATGATGGACGTGGGGCAACTGAGAAACATCTTCGTGCTGATCGCTTGTTTGGTGAGCACGAATGCGTGCACCGGTTTCGTTGACGTGCCGTCACAAAATCACAATAGCCGCGTTAATTACCTGGTCATTCACCACACATCCGAGGACTTTGCAGAATCATTGCGACTATTGACGCAACGTACTGACCGGCCGGTGAGTGTTCACTACATGATCCCGGAAACCGGTGATGCAACCTACGAGCGCCGCTCGCTCAAAGTATATCGGCTGGTGCAGGAAGATCGCCGGGCATGGCATGCGGGTTTCAGCTACTGGCACGAACAGGAGTCGTTGAACGATCGGTCGATTGGCATCGAGCTTGTTAACAAGACCTATTGCGACAAGATCGAGCCGAATTCCACTGAGCAATCCGTAGAAAACCAGGTGTGTTATTTCCTTGCCTATCCTGACGAGCAGATCACATTGCTGGTCCAGCTGGCCGAAGGAATACTCGAGCGATATCCCGATATAGATCCTGTTGATGTCGTCGGACACGCTGATATTGCGCCAAGCCGAAAAGTTGACCCGGGACCTCTCTTTCCCTGGAAGTTGTTGTACGAAGCCGGTATCGGCGCATGGTACGACGATGAGGCGCTGGCAAAATACAAACAGAAATTCAGCAGCGGTTTGCCCGAGGTCGCAACCGTGCAGCAAGCACTGCACGGCTACGGTTATCGAATTGAACAAACGGGTCAATCAGACGATCAAACTGGCCTGGTAATGCGGGCGTTTCAGATGCACTTCAGACCCTCAGGGATCTCCGGGGATATCGATATTGAAACAACCGCTATCCTGTTCGCGCTTCTGGAGAAGTACCGGCCCGAGTCGCTCGCTGAGTTAAATGGAAGCGATTCCAGCGCATTCTAGGACGAAAGTTCGTTATTGACGATCAAAGCCCATCAACCCATGCGGCGATGTGCTCTGCCTGGAGCGCGAAGAACGGGTTGTAGCGCATGCGTAAAAAGTAGTCCGACGATAGTTTCAACATGCCCGGTTCGCCACGCGGCGCCATTGCGCCAAACGCTATTCTTTTGTCGTTATCCGATCCAAAAGAACCGTCGCCGTAAACGACGTCATCAGCACGGAAGGGGATGCCGATGTGCGAAAGTGAATAAACCCCTCTTGGCCAACTCAAATCGGTCTTTCTGATAACAGGGCTTGTCCGTCCCGCTATCAATGTCGACGTACTGACACCACGGCTGTATCGATCATTATTCCCCAGAATAATAACGCCATACTTTAAGGGTGCCACTGATTCAAAATAACGGGCCGGGTTTCCGGGTCTGGATTTCATAAGATGCAAATGTGTGCTATTGCGGTTTACGTCATAAATAACCAGCTCACTTCCGTTGGCAGGAATTCTTTCGTACAAATTGGTGATGATCGCACGCTCGTCAATCGTATTATCGACGGCTGATTGAAATGTAAGTATCGGCGGTAAACCGGCCGCAGCAACCGGGTCTTTCAAGCGCGTGTTCAGCTGTTTGGACATCTTGTAAATTTCCCACGCGGCGCGCTTGGGAAAAGACGTAAACTTGAACGGATCGATTTCCGGCAAGATCGAAAACCACGCGAATTTCTCGAAGTATGGAATCCAGGAAATAGCCGCGTGCCAGTTTGTGACTACAGCCAACGGGCTGACTGCTATAGCGGGAGAAAGCAACACCAGGCCGTCAGGACATGGCAGATCGTCAGCATCACCGCATTGAAATGCGTAATCAATGGCGAGCAAACCGCCATTTGAATAACCAACCAGCAGTAACGACTGATCACTTCCCGGTCGATCCATCGCGCGTCGAACCGCGACACGGACCGCGGCATTCCAGTCCTCCCACCGAGCTTGCAACAGTCCCCCTATGGCGAAACCATGTCCGGGCATCCGTGGGACGACGACGTTGTAGCCCGAGGCCGCGAGAACTTGCGCGGTCGACAACATGGAATAGGGCGAATCTGTTAACCCATGCAACAAGACAGCAACGCCGCGTGGTGACGCTGCCGACAATTCATAGGAGTGATTCCAGTTGGCATCGTAATTGTTTGGGGAAGAGAGACTGTCAGCCGAGAAACGATCAACGAGGCTATCGGGCCTCGTTTCGGAATCGATTTTTTCTTCGAGTTCGACCGCGAGCTCCTTCTCAATGGCCAAATAAGCAGGCCAGTCCGTTTGCTCTTCCTGGGAGGCATCGAATTCATGCTCGAATACAATACGATATTCGGGGCCCAACTCCGACATGCCTCTGGAATCAAAAGCGCGCACCAAATAGATCGTAAGAAATATCGCGATCAAAACAGTGAGGACCCACTTGGTGATTTTCACGGCGATTAGCATCTGAAAAATAGTAACAGGCCCGGCGATCTATCGCGAGAGCATGCATCCACAAGACGATGCTGGAAAATGAGCTACTGTGCCCGGCTGCTCTGTCCGGAATGGCCTGAAACACAATCAATTGCTGCATTTCCCTGCTAACGTTATTCTTCAACAGACAAAACCGCTATCGCAGAGAACACAACCCAATCGTCGATAATTGCACTGCGGCGTAATGATGATTACTCGGAAACAGGAGAACTCAATGTCGGGAGCTGACTTCAAAGGCCGCACTGTTGTTGTAACGGGCGCCAGTCACGGAATCGGTGCAGCAATCGCGAAAGCTTTTGCTGAGGAAGGTGCAAATGTCGTTGTTCACTATCGATCGAACAAGGACTCTGCGGAGGCTCTTGCAGCCGGGATCAAAGCCGGTGGCGGTAACGCGATTGCCTTCTCCGCCAGACTGGATCGTAGCGATGACGTTGACCAGCTCTTTTCGAAATCTGAAAGCACATATGGCTCTGTTGATGTGTTGATCAATAATGCCGGCACCTATCCGAATTCTCCCCTTCTGGACATTTCTCGGGAAGAATGGCAAAAAATGTATGCCGACAATACCGTTAGTACATTTTTGTGTACCAAGGTTGCTGCGCTCTGCATGAAAAAGACCGGGGGTGGGTCTATCGTCAACATCACTTCAATATCGGCAGCCCATCCGGGCCCGGATCATTCCCATTACAACAGCGCCAAAGCCGCAGTAGATATGTTCACGCGCTCAGCGGCGCAGGAATTAGGGCCATACAATATTCGCGTTAACGCGGTGGCGCCGGGCGTTGTTTTTCGATCCGACATTGAGGAGCTTTGGCCGGATGGGGTGGAACGATTTCGAAATGCTGCCCCGCTGGGATGCCTGGTCCAGCCGGAAGATGTGGCGAAGGCTTGTGTTTTCCTGGCCTCCGATAATGCCGCTCGAATTTCCGGCATCATCCTGCCGGTCGATAGCGGCATTTTGTCCGCCAAGGTTTATTAGCGCGATTAATCTTTGAGAGCAGGAATATGTTGGTCTTTGTCGGCCGGTTGAGAGATGTCGATGATCATTGCCATTACCGACTCCCGGGTGTGAACCACGATTTCTGATGCGCGTACTATAGCAGATGGACAAACACCCACGCGGGCAGACCGGTTCCCGGATCGCTATTCCGGCCGCAGGTGCTCCAATTTCAAACCCTGTGCTGTACCGTTGGCAAAACCTTTCCAGTAAGTGTGCTTCTCAGACGGTTGTCCATCGTCCACAGAGTAAACACCGTCTTTCGAATTTGGCACGAGATCAAGATACGCTCTGCTGTCTTTGTCGCCCTTCAGGTACAGGTCGAAGTAGGCCGTGGCGAAATGATCCATTATGTTGTTCATGCGCACCGAGTCCCAGACCGGGTCCGTATAATGACTCGCGCCGGTTTTATCTTCATTGCTGAGTATCTCAATGGGCAGCGGAATTGGAGCGCCGGCATTGTGACCGGCGTTTTCGTAGGTCAACAGGTATCTGTCGCTGTGAGTGGCGTTCTCGTAAATAGCGCGCGTGCCGTTCTCGTAACCAGCGACCTCATCCACGCTCCCGGCCAGGTAAAATGTCGGCACCTCAATGCCCGCAAGGTCAGTCGGCCGCCACATGCCAAAGTTCATTCCCCAGGGAGCGATGGCGAACCCGGCTTTTATTCTCGAATCGAGATTTTGGCGGTATTCTGGATTGGCAGTCGTGTGGCGATACAACATTTTGTTGGGGGGTGCCATTTCGACACCGATAACTTCTTCGTTGTAGCCGCCACCCAGGTTATTAACTAAGCCGTAGCCACCCATCGAGTAACCGACAATGCCGGTATTGTCTGTGTCCACCATGCCACCCAAAAAACCGCTGGTATTTGCCGACAGATCCGCCATTTGATCCAGGATGAACAGCTGGTCGAGTGGCCGGTTGTACAACGTGCTGGCAAAAGCCTGCTGGTTGTCATACGTGCTGTCGCGGTGATCGATGGCTGCAACAATATATCCCTTGCTGGCCAGGTTCTCGCCCAGGTGACTTAGCAGATAACGATTGCCCGGATAGCCGTGCGATATGATGACGAGAGGCGATTTGCCCGCTGTCTTCAGCGGTGTCGCATCCCTGACGGCACGTCCGTGCAATATCGCCGTAATGTCGGGGTTGCGCGTGCTCGTGGAATATTGCCCGCCGGGCTGCTGGCCCCTTGCCAGCCTTGCCGGGTACCAAACTTCGACAGTCAGGCTGCGATCGTACAATAGGGTTTCGCCGCCCCTGGGCGTATTCAGGATGTCAGGCCTGTCCGTGTCCGTGAACTGCAGCGTACGCACGCCAATGTCATAGTCCCCAAAGTATGCGAGCTCGGGGGCGTCATGCCTGATAATATCTATGCGGTTGCTTTGTGCGATGGCGCCGCATGAGGCGCCCGCCAGAAGCAGCGCAAGAACTAATCGATTCATCCGTTTTTATCCTGAATTTGACCATTCGCCTGTTGGACAGGCGATCGTCGGTGCCAATAATTCGATTTTCATGAATTTGCAGCGAATTGCCAAGAGCAAATTGAACACAACACGTTCTTTGAGCAGCGCAATATCGGGGATCTGCCCATGTACCTCTATCGAATAGCTTTCTTTACGGCCCTGATCATGCAGGTTGCGACTACCAACGCGCAATCCCTGCTATGGCCGTCAGACCCGTCGCAGGGCGTGGAACATTCCTTTATCATTGCGGTCAATCAAGCTAATCGCATAAGACAAACCAGAAAGATTGTTCCGTTCAGTCAAGAACGGGCCTCAACTCACAGGATTACCTCATGAAGCCTATTTCAGCGTCATTAACCGTCACCTGCCTGTTGCTGGCCATCGCCAGCTGCGATTCAGGCAGTGATTCAACGCGACAGACTATCTCACCGGTGCTGAATAAAGCGATGTCTTTCCTGGAGGCAGTGGAAAAACAGCCGGGGGATGAGATTGTTATCCCCTACCGGAAGTTTGAACTGGAAAACGGACTGACGGTAATTTTGCATGAGGATCACTCTGACCCGTTGGTGCATGTGGATGTGACCTACCATGTTGGCTCTGGTCGAGAGGAAATCGGGAAGTCCGGATTCGCCCATTTTTTCGAACACATGATGTTCCAGGGTTCCGAACACGTTGCGGACGAACAACACATCAAGATCATCTCCGAATCCGGCGGCACGATGAATGGCACGACCAATACGGATCGCACCAATTATTTTGAAACGGCGCCATCAAACCAGCTGGAAAAAATGCTTTGGCTGGAAGCCGACCGCATGGGATTCTTGCTTAACGCAGTCACGCAGGAGAAATTCGAGGTACAACGCGAGACTGTGAAGAACGAGCGCGGCCAGAGGATTGATAATCAGCCATACGGACTGTTGAATGAGCGAGTCAATGAAGCGTTGTTTCCGGAAGGACACCCCTATTCATGGATGACCATTGGATACCTGGTTGATCTGGATCGGGTGGACGTCAACGATCTCAAGAAGTTTTTCCTGCGCTGGTATGGACCGAACAACGCCACTTTGACGATAGGTGGCGATATCGACGAGGCACAAACGCTCGAGTGGGTAACCAAATATTTTGGAACCATTCCACGCGGGCCTGAAGTCTCCATGCCGGATAAGCCGATTGTGACGCTGGATTCGGACCGTTACATCTCGCTGGAAGACAATGTCGCTCTGCCGCTTATCTACATGTCGTTCCCAACGGTCTATCTCTATCATCCTGATGAAGCACCGCTGGATGTATTGATGTTCATACTGGGACAAGGCGAGACATCCTTGCTTTACAAAAACCTGGTCAAGGACGGATTGGCTGTTCAAGCCAGTGCGGGGCATGGTTGCCAGGAACTTTCATGTTCATTCACGATCTTCGCCCTGCCAAACCCGGCCATGGGCAAGTCGCTTGCAGATCTCGAGAAAATCATGCGCGATTCTTTCGTGGAATTCGAAGGGCGCGGCGTTACTGACGACGATGTAGCACGGTTCAAGATGAGCATCGTCTCGGGAATGATTTTTGGTCTGGAAAGTGTGTCCGGCAAAGTTGGCCGACTCGCTTCCTACCAGACCTATACAGGCAAGCCTGACTACGCCGCGGAAGATATTGCCCGTTACGACAACGTGACCAAGGAAGATGTCATGCGTGTCTATCGCAAATACATTCTCGGCAAGTCTGCGGTCATCATGAGTATCGTGCCGCACGGTCAGTCAGACCAAATTGCCGCCCCGGATACCTGGTCACGATACGAGCGAGAGTTGCCGGACTACGCAGCAGTCAGCGACTCCGACCTGGAATATCGTCGTGCAACAGACGATTTTGATCGCAGCATCATGCCGCCATCCGGTGAAAACCCCAGCATTTCGCTGCCGAAGATCTGGCGGGACGAATTCGAAAACGGCATGCGGATTTTGGGGGCCCTGAACGACGAAACACCGACTACGGCGATCAGCCTGCGCATTGAAGCCGGCCAGCGCAACGAGCCCATGGAAAAGCTCGGCCTGGCTGCCCTGACTGCTGCGATGATGAATGAGGCGACGATGAAGTCAACCAACGAGGAGTTGAGCGAGCGGTTGCAGCTACTTGGTTCGACCATTCAATTTCGGTCTGGCAATAACAATACTTCCATGTCCATTCGTAGCCTGAGCAAAAACCTTGATGCCACATTGGCTATCGCTGCTGAGAAACTGCTCGAACCGAAATTCGATACGGCAGACTTCGAACGAGTCAAAGCGCAGACATTACAGGCCATCGAGCAAAGCGGGAAACAGGCGGCGGCAACTGCTGCGGTCGTATACCAGCAACTGCTTCTCGGCAAAAACAACAGCATTTCCTATCTGGATATCGGTACGGCAGAAACGGTCAGCCGCTTGACCCTGGATGATGTGAAGGAGTTTCATGCTGCCCATTATTCACCCCGTATCGCCAATCTCATCGGGGTAAGTAATTTTTCGCAAAAAGAACTCACCGAGAAATTGTCGGTTTTCCAGGCCTGGGAAGGGCCGGATGTAGAAAGTGTGGCCCTGCAAGCATTTCCGGAAACCGGTGAGACAAAGATCTACCTGGTTGACAAGCCAGGTGCGGCGCAATCCGAGATTCGAATCGGCAAGCGATCGCTTGAATATGACGCGACCGGTGAGTTCTACCAGGCAGGTCTTATGAATTTCACGCTTGGAGGTGCTTTCAACAGCCGCATCAATCTCAATCTGCGTGAGGACAAGGGTTACTCCTACGGAGCCAGATCCGGTTTCAACGGGGAAAAGGATTACGGTGTCTTTACCGCCCAGGCGGCGGTGCGGACAGATGCGACGGCAGCTTCCATCATAGAATTCGAACGGGAGATTCGCGATTATGCGGAGAATGGCATCACGGAACCGGAGCTTAAGTTCATGCGCAGCGCTATTGGGCAAAGAGATGCTCGAACTTTTGAAACACCAGCACAAAAGCTCGTTTTCCTTTCCAGGATCGTAACGTTTGACCTTGACGACGATTTCGTCGAAAAACAGAATGAGATTCTTGCCGGCATTGCCCAGAATGACCTGAGCATGCTGGCCGAAAAACATTTGAATATGGACGACATGCTTATTGTTGTCGTCGGCGACAAAGAGACGATATTGCCGGGCCTTGAAGGATTGGGCTACGAGATTGTTGAGTTGGACGTCAACGGCAACGAAACATAATCGCAAGTTTAGTGGCAATTCAGGGGTGTCAGCCATAGCGCCAGGCGACTAGAGTATGCGCTTGTGATGATGTGCACCGGTATACTCGCGAAGTGAGTGCAAACGCCAGGAATATTCTTAATGATGTGTTCGGTTACGCCGAGTTTCGGGGGCATCAGAAAGAAATAATAGAGTCCGCAATGAGCGGCCGGAATTCACTGGTGCTGCAGCCCACCGGCGGTGGCAAATCGCTGTGCTACCAGATTCCCGCTTTGCTGGGAGATGGTCTGGTTCTCGTTGTCTCGCCGCTGATCGCCTTGATGCAAGATCAGGTTGTTGCACTCGAGCAACTGGGCATTGATGCCGCGTATCTCAATTCCACGTTGACGAAGGTGCAACAGCGGCAGGTACTTGAGCGTTTGCAGTCTGGGCGACTGCGGCTTCTTTACGTTGCCCCCGAACGGCTCATGCAAGAACAGACACTTGATTTGTTGAAGTCCTGTCGCGTAACGCTCATCGCAATCGATGAGGCACACTGCGTTTCTCAATGGGGACACGACTTTCGCGTGGACTATTTGGCGCTTGGTGAACTTGCGCAGCATTTTCCGGGCGTGCCACGCATGGCATTAACCGCAACGGCAACAGCACCTGCCAGGGCTGAAATCATCGAACGACTTGCTCTGGTGGACGTCGAGCTTTTCGTCGCCGGCTTCGATCGACCCAATATTCGTTACATGGTGCAGAGCAAGCTGGACGCAAAACGCCAATTGCTCGATTTTCTGTCGGGTCAGCGAGGCGATGCAGGCATTGTCTATTGCATGTCGCGCAAGAAGACAGAGGCGACGGCGGCCTGGCTGGTCAGCGAAGGTTTCGACGCGCTTCCCTATCATGCCGGACTCAATGCGGCGACACGGGCGGAACACCAACGCCGATTCCTGACTGACGAGGGCGTGATTATTGTTGCGACCATCGCTTTCGGCATGGGCATCGACAAGCCGGACGTTCGCTTCATAGCACACCTCGATCTCCCCAAGAGCATGGAGTCGTACTACCAGGAAACAGGCCGCGCCGGCCGCGACGGTGAGCCTGCCGTCGCGTGGATGGTATACGGTCTCCAGGATGTAGTGCGCCTTCGTCAAATGGTGGACTCCTCTCCGGCCGGCGAAACGCATAAGCGCAATGAGCGTGTAAAACTTGATGCACTCCTGGGTTGGTGTGAGGTTACCGAGTGCAGACGTCGCTCGTTACTTGCGTACTTCGGTGACGCACTGGAGCAGGACTGCGGTAATTGCGACGTGTGCCTGTCGCCGCCGGAAGTTTTCGACGGTACGGAGGTCGCACAGAAAATTCTTTCAACGGTATACCGTACCGGTCAGCGGTTTGGCGCCGTGCACGTCATCGATGTGCTGATGGGCAAAGAGACCGACAAGATTCGCCAACACGGCCATGAGTCTCTGAGCGTTTATGGAATAGGTGCCGAGCTGCAACAGCAACAATGGCGTTCGATCCTGCGTCAACTCGTCGTACTTGGTTTGTTGACGGTCGACACTGCCGGGTATGGGGCACTAAAGCTGAGTGACGAAAGCCGGCCCCTGCTACGCGGTAAAGTGGAATTGCCGTTACGTCGTGATTTGCTGGTAACGCGAAAACCAGCGAAAGCGAGAAAAAAAACCACTGCGGTCGCTGCAGAAGACAACGACCTGTGGGAGGCGCTGCGCGATTGCCGCAGACGCCTGGCTGATGAAAACAACGTGCCACCCTATGTCATATTTCACGATGCGGCGTTGCTGGAAATGGCGGCAAGCAAACCGCAAAACGAGTCGGACTTTCTCGCGGTGTCGGGTGTCGGTCAGGCCAAGCTCAAGCGTTACGGATCGGATTTCATGGAAGTCGTACGTGCGGCCATCGGCTGATCCGCTGCACGCGTCAAAGGGCATGCTCTTCCGGGCAAAGAAGATATCCCAGCGATATGCAAGAACAAAGTCTGCAACAGGCCGACGTCTATACCACGAACCTCCATGTTTGCAGGTAATATCCAGCCTGTCATTCAAGTGCCCAATGGATAGGTAATGCAACAGGAAAACTGGTCCGGCCGATTCGCCTTTATTCTCGCGTCGATTGGAGCGGCAGTGGGTCTGGGCAATATCTGGAAGTTTCCGTATACGCTGGGCAGCAGCGGCGGCAGCGCGTTCGTGTTGATCTACGTGGGTGCGATATTGCTGGTGGCGACACCCATTATGATCGCCGAAATGATTCTTGGTCGACGCGCCCGGAGCAGTGCACCGACCGCTCTGGCAATGCATGCAAAAGAATCCGGCGCAAGTCGTCACTGGACGGTGCTCGGCTGGATGGGACTTTTCGCCTTGTTCCTGGTGCTCAGTTTCTACAGTGTCATTGCCGGATGGACAGCCTCTTATTTACTGAAGACGGCCAGCGGCTCAATGATGGGTCTGTCGGCCATGGAAGTCGCAGAGGGATTCGGCGAGTTTCTGCACAGTCCGCTGGAAATGGTTTTCTGGCACATGCTGTTCATGGTTGGGACTGTTTACGTTGTTTCGCGAGGTGTAAAGACAGGCCTGGAAAGCGTGACGAAAATCGTTATGCCCGCACTGTTCCTGACACTAGTCGCGCTGGTGATCAACAGCGCCTTCGTCGGCGACTTCGCACGGACCATAGATTTTCTGTTTCGGCCTGATCTCAGCAAGATCGCGCCGGCCGTCGTTCTCGCCGCGGTGGGGCAGGCATTTTTCTCCGTCAATGTAGGTGTTGGTGGCGTGTTGACCTATTCAGCTTATCTGCCTGCCAACGTCAGCCTGTATCGATCGGCCATAATCATTGCTCTGGGCGATACCCTGGTTGCGTTGCTTGCCGGACTGGCGATCTTCCCAATCGTTTTTGCGAACGGATTGGACCCGGCCGGTGGGCCCGGGCTGATTTTCGTCACCCTGTCTACCGCGTTCGCCCAGATGCCGGGCGGGGCATTTATCGGCACTGCGTTTTTCGTAATGATCGTCCTGGCAGCCATAACCTCCTCAATCTCCATGTTGGAGGCTATTACCGCTCGCGCTATCGAGTTCCCGGGTGTGACGCGCAAACGTGCCGCAGCGGTTGTAGGAATCGGCGCGTTTCTACTCGGGCTGGTCACGGTTTTCTCGTTCAACGTCTGGGAAGACGTGCATTTGTTGCAGGGTATACCGACGTTCGCCGATAAGACGCCTTTCGAGTTGATCGATTACCTTGTAACCAATGTCATGATGCCGCTCGGTGGCATGTTCTACGCGCTTTTCGCGGGCTGGTGGTTGTCAAAAGACACTTCTGTTCAGGAGCTTGGTTTGGGAGAGGGTGTGGTTTATCGACTGTGGCTGTTCCTGGTACGATTTGTCGCACCACTGGCCGTTGCCGCAGTGTTCGTCTATAACCTCGCGTAAACGGCGTTAATTTACGCTGCCAGACCACCAGTTTTTTGAACTCTGCCTCTGCCGATTGCTAAAGCGAACGTCGAGGGCAAGCATCAGGTTGCGCAAGCGTGTTCCAGCCAGTCGCCGCCACAATCGGTTGTACCATTTTCCGAAATCCCGGTTGTATGGACAGATGCGAATGCAGATCGAACAGTCGGAATTTTGCCCGGCCCAGAAACGAAAACATTTTTCGGCGTTGGTCGTCCACTTCAAGACACCCTTTAGATTTGAAATACTGTGTGCCTTGCGCAGTGGTTGCTCTGATGGAATCGCTTTTGGTGGACAAGCTGCGCTGCAGCGCTGGCAGATGTCGCAAAACTCTTTCACACCGAAGCGTTTCGGCTCATCGACTACCAACGGCATGTCCGTGAATATTTTCCCGAGCCGCAAGCGAGGCCCGTACTCCTCAGTAATCAAAAGGCTATGCCGTCCAACTTCACCAAGGCCGGCTTGTACCGCGAGCGGAATGGCGAGAGCGGAATCATTCATTGACGCCACCGCACGGTAACCGAGATTTCGAATATATTGTGCAATCGTGAGCAGCACTATCGTGTCATGCGTATAGCCCATGCCCGTCGCTGATCCGGACAAAGCAGAAGGCACCGTTGCTGTCAGCTCCTGGTCCATCGGTTCGCCTATGATCACGATGTAAGGAAGATCTTCGGGAATGTCGACCGGCTTGCTGGATTGTGTGCGTTCACTGTACCGGGCGCTGTATACCCAACGCTCGTCGTATTCGCAGACGCCGAGCAAACCGGCGCCAATGGTGCTGGCCGCCTTGCGAAGATTGTCAGTGGCCGCTTGCGGCGAATCGAATGCATAGGGTTCGGGCCAGCCTTCATCGTGAGCGGTAAATGTATCGAAGAAACCTTCTTTTCGATCATCGCTTTCGCGGCGCAAATCGCGAATGATGTTTGTGACATGCCAGGTCGCATTGCGTAGTGCGTAGTCTCTTTGTCCAAACCCATCGGCTTTGCGTGCCCGGGCATGCGGCATGTAGTGCCCGCGAAAAAACTCGGTTGCTTTCTTGCTCTGGATTTCCGGGTCCCACTCCGAGCGACAATAGATTTCATTGCGTTGATCAAAGCGCGAAAATTCGTCGGATATATCGAAACCGGTCTTTTCATCGATGGGTTTTTTGTTTTTCATTGTGTGCGTCTTTTTATCAGAAGCTCCCTGATTGATTGCCCTTGGTTTTGCTCGAAGCGTGCGATGAAGTTAATTACCTGGCTGTAAAAACCAGCCCTCGGAATGAGGCTATCAGACTTTCGGCCAGCGTGTCCGCACGGCATGTGGCTTGCACAAGCGTTGAAAATTGCGCAACGGCAGAGGATGGAGGTCCGCGCCCGCGAAGGCATCACTTTGGGTTATGTAAGATGCAAGGCGGGCTTGCGCCGGAATATAAAGCTCCCGTGACGCGAAGATAGTGCGCTGGTGCGTGAAATTCCCGCTTGCCACCAGGACTGAAGGTGCCCTGTTGCCATTTGGAGACATCTAGACGCGGCCTTTGAATTGCGCGAAAGTGAATGCGTAACAGCTTGGTATGAATACGCGTGCCTGAACAATATTGAATTAATATCTGTTCACTCGATAACCGAAATCTGCACGCCGTAATTACTAAAAGATTGCCGCTTGTATCCCTGGTCACTGATTGTCAGGGCCTGTCGGCGACCCCAGGTTATGGGCGCACCAACAATTAAAATCACGGGTGCATGAAACAAAGAACAATTTTTGAGCGATAACGATGCATTTAGAGGACATTGGACTGCGGCAGCCGCCATTCCATACAAGCGGTTGGCCTGCAATATTCGTCGAGTACGAGTCACAGCAATCGGCATTCGAGTTTCTGCGCAACATAATGTCAGATCAGCGTGGTGCAGGTGTGCTGCACGGTTCGGGATTATCGGGTAAGTCGGTTCTTGTCAGCCAGTTTGTGAGGGATTTACCGGCTGACTTGCCGGTCGCTGTCGTCGACGGTGCAAAATCGAAAACGCCACAGTTCCTTTCAAGAATTCTTGCACAATTCGGCTATGCGGTATCTCTGGATTCAGTTGATGAATTGCTGAGCATGCTAAGCATGCTTGTTGTGCAGCAAACACGCACGAAGCAACCGCCGGTACTTATTCTGCAAAACATCGATGCTATGTATCCAAGTTCTTTGTGTGCACTTTGCAAGCTGGCAGCACTAACAGTCCAAAATCGATTCGCATTGCGCATCATTCTTGTTGGCAACGATTCAAGCAGTCGGGTTTTGAATTCGCCTGGCATGAAAGGAATTGCAGATAGACTGATAGGTGCCTTCGAGTTGGGTCCGTTAACTGAAAAGGAAACGCTAACCTATCTCCATGCGAAATTGCGTGCGTGTGGTTCAGAGTGGCCGGACAATATTTTTCCAGTGGATGTTTGTGATGAATTGCACCGGGCATCATCTGGCTGGCCAGGCGAGCTGGATGCCTTCGCATTGTCTGCGATCGAGCGGGCCGACAGCCTGCCCATCCAACCGAAGGATGTTGATCATCCGGGTAATGACCAGCAGTCGGTGCGCGACGAATGGTCTGTAGTAAAAGAGTTGGCGACAGACCAGGGATCGCCGAAATTGATGATTACCTTGAACGGAAGAACGATACAGGAATTTGAATTCGATACGGAAAAAGCGGTAATCGGTCGTTCAGTATTAAGTGACATACAAATCAGCGGTGAATTTGCCAGCAAATTTCATGCGCTGCTGTTTCGAGTTCGGGGAACAATTGTTCTTGCGGATCTCAATAGCACCAACGGAACACTGGTCAACTCCAGGCGCGTCAGTACCGTGGAGTTACAGCACGATGACATTATTTCGCTCGGAGCACACCGGATAAAGGTCCTGTACCCCAGTGCCGGCGTACGCGACAAGCTGGCAGGTCTCGACACGGCCGATACGGCATCGATGAGAGGCATAGAGAATGTCCGGCATCGCACCGCCGGGCGAAAACCGCGGGTGGCCGATTTGGATAGACGAAAGGCCTGACCGGGCATTTTGAGTAGCTCTGCCATCCAGTCACTGGGAATGGCTGTTAATGCCGTCACGAAGGCCTGATTCTTCTCATTCAGGCGACCTGCCGATTATTGCCGTTTTGCGACGATTCTCCCGGACGGCGCATCTGTTAACGGTATGCAACAAATAACCAGAGGCCTAATAATTATGAAAACATTGAATATCGTATTCATGGCAGCTTCGATGCTGCTGGCTACCGTGGCATTGGCAGGCGAAAGCACAACAAAGCACATTCAGATAATTGTCGACGATGGCAGCAATAGTGACCAGATTGTTATTAATCTTGACAGCAATAACATGGGATTTGATCTTGAGGAAATGCAGGAGGGTGAAACCCAGTCGATCATTGATGAGTCCGGTCGTGCAATTCTGATCACGCGCGGGGCAGATGGAATCAAGATTGAGGTGGATGGAAAGACGATCGAAATGCCGCTTCTCGATGGCTTGCATGGAGCAGTAATGCTTGACGATGTCGACATGGATATTGACGTGTCCAGCAATGTCCACGTCGTACGTAAACATTTCGTCATGGGCGGTGATGAAATCAATGGAGTTACCATCATATCCGCGACTCCGATTGATGATGCAACTCGCGAGAGCATCAGGGCCGTTCTTACCGCATCAGGTCAAAGTGGTGACGTAGATTTCATTGATCAGACTGCGACGCACGATAGCATGCAAAAAATCGTAATAATCAGGAAAGAAGTTACCGCAAACAACTAAAAACTCGGGGACAGTTCGCTGTCCCTCTTTTCCCCTGCTCCTCAAAATGCTGCAAACTAGCAGTCTGTTGAAAAAGCCAGCCACGGCTTTTTCAACAGGCCGCTAGCCTGCGTTCTCAAGTGCTTCGCTTGCCTCCATCCAGTTCCACTCAAGGGTGTCAATTTCTGATTTCAGTGAAGTCTGATTGCTGATAAGTTCGGTGAGTTCGGTCTGGCGATTCGGGTCGGCGTAAATTGTCTCGTCAATCAGCTGCTTTTCCACCCCATTCAGGGCATCTCGAGCCGTCGCCAGTTGATTTTCGACATTGCGCACCTTGTCATACAGAGGTTTCAATCTTTGGCGACGTTGTGCTTCCTGCTGCCGGATTTGTTTCTTGCTCAATTGTGGCGTCGAGCTCTCGGTGGCAGGATCGGCGACTTCCTTTGTACCCTCCTGCACCTTCTGTTCCTTCAACCATGCCGGGTACTCATCAATACTTCGATCGAACCGATCGACGATGCCGTCGTGTACGATCAATAGCTCGTCACAGACGCTGCGAAGCAAGTGGCGATCATGGGAAATGACGACCAGTGCGCCTGTGTATTCAATCAGCGCGACGCTTAAGGCGTGGCGCATTTCGAGATCGAGGTGATTGGTCGGCTCGTCAAGCAACAGCAAATTAGGTTTCTGACGGATCATCAACGCGAGGACGAGGCGGGCTTTTTCTCCACCCGAAAAGAGTGCTACAGGCTCAAAAATTCTCTCACCACCAAAATCGAATCTTCCCAGGTAATTGCGCATGTCGGATTCACGATCTTCCGGTGCATACAGGCGAAGGTGATCAAGCGGGCTTTGTTCTGGGTCGAGCAAGTCCAGCTGATGCTGGGCGAAGTAACCAATCTTTGTATCTTTGCTGAGCAAACGATCGCCGCTCAGGAGTGTACTGCCGCTGGCCAGGGCCTTGACGAGCGTTGATTTACCGGCACCATTGACGCCGAGCAGGCCAACGCGATCGCCTGCAGAGAGATTCAGATTGACATTTTCGAGAACCGGATCGTTGCCGCTGTCAGCGTAACCAAGCGATGCGTCCATAAGATTGAGCAAATGCTGCGGTTGTTTTTTTGGCTCAAAGAAATGAAACCTGAATGGTGAATCGACATGTGCCGGGGCGATCATTGTCATGCGCTCCAGCATTTTCAGGCGGCTTTGCGCCTGACGGGCCTTTGATGCTTTGTAGCGAAAGCGATCCACGTAGCTCTGGATATGTTTGATCTGTTTTTGCTGACGCGAGTGCATCGCCTGCTGCTGCGCAAGTTGTTCCGCACGCCGCGATTCAAACTGGCTGTAATTGCCGCTATACAGCCTTATCCCCTGGTTTTCGATATGTGCGATGCGTGTACAGACCACGTCCAGGAAATCCCGGTCGTGTGAAATGACCAGCAGAATGCCCTCGTAGCGTTTCAGCCAGCGTTCGAGCCAGAGGATCGCGGGCAGGTCAAGGTGATTGGTTGGCTCATCGAGGAGCAGAATATCCGACCGGCACATGAGCGCCCGGGCCAGGTTCAGCCGCATCCGCCAGCCGCCGGAAAACTCGCGCACCGGCTTCTGGAGGGCGTCGCCAATGAATCCAAGGCCGTGCAAAAGGCGCGCGGCGCGTGCCTCGGCGCTGAATCCCTCGATCGCTTCCATGCGCTCGTAGAGGACGTGCAGACCCTCGCTGTTGCCCTCTTGATTCGTCTCTTCATTCGCAATGGCGGCCTGGACCTTGCGAAGCTCGGTGTCGCCGTCCATGACGTAATCCAGGCTTGATTTGCTGCTATTGGGGCTCTCCTGTGCGACATGCGAGATGAC
>Ga0209988_10000130_pt1 | contig 39672 bp, 44 predicted proteins | sample N075metaG_FD_183115 | JGI IMG/M metagenome (GOLD analysis project Ga0209988, IMG submission 183115) | Deep subsurface microbial communities from Kermadec Trench to uncover new lineages of life (NeLLi) - N075 metaG (SPAdes) (version 2) | ecosystem: Environmental > Aquatic > Marine > Ocean trench... | reverse complement strand
GGCCCGAGCGGCCCAGAGATAAGAGTGCCGCCCAGATCTCTACGCCGCGGGCGCGCCGCGAGGACTCGGGCGTGTAGTCACAAGGCTGGCGCTCTTCGCCTTTTGGCAAATAGGCTGCCGTAATCGAGAGCGCTTGGCGCGCGGCCTCCGGGTCCCTATAAAGTGCGAGCCCGTTGTCATAGGGTACGTTGAGCCATTTGTGAAGATCCGTCGCGATGGAGTCGACGTCGGCGATGCCCTTGGTGAGGTGGCGCGTGTCGGGCGAGGCCGCTGCCCACAGACCGAACGCACCGTCGAGATGGATCCACGCGCCCGCGTGTCGTGCGTGTGCTGCAATCTCTGCGATGGGGTCGAAGCTTCCTGTGTTGACGTTCCCAGCTTGCAGGCAGACGATGCATGGCGAGCGCAGCTTTGGAAGCCTGTCCGCTAGCATCCGTCCTTGTTTGTCGACGGGGACTTTGACCACGCGCTCTCGGCCGAAGCCGACGAGTGCGAGCGCTTGCAACAAAGTCGTATGGGCTTCGGCCCCTACGATGACTTGAACTTCCGGAGCTCGGAAGAGTCCCTGCGCCTCGACGTCCCACCCGGCTTTTTTGAGAACCGCATGCCTTCCTGCGGCCAAGCCGGAAAAGTTGCCCATGGTCGTCCCCGTGACGAAGCCGCCGCCCCAACTCTTCGGTAGATCTAGAATCTCGCGAACCCATCCGAGGGCTGCGTTCTCGAGCGCGGCCGCGACAGGTGAGCCGATGACGAAATGCGCGTTTTGATCCCACGCACCGGCGAGCCAATTCGCGGCCAAACTCGCGGGGAGCGCTCCGCCGGTCACGAATCCGAAATATCGAGGGCCGGCATTCGCGATCGTGGCGGGCGATCCCCATTCGTCGAGTCGTCGCAGCACTTCCTTGGGGGCGGTGGGCGCGTCGGGGAGCGGACCCGAAAAAGCTTCCAACTTTGCGATCGCGTCGGGTCTGGGCTCGACCGGGCGAAAGGCAAGGCCGCTTAAATAGTCGACGGAGCGCGTGAGTGCATCAGAAAGAAGGTCCTTCATTCGTTGATTCTAAACAAAAAAAAGGGGGCCCATGGGCCCCCTGTGTCCGGAGAGAAACGCAAGAAATTAGTCTGTGCCTTTATCGGCGCTGGCTTTCTGACTCTTGTTTGTCTCGCCCGCTTTGGCGCGCGTTTGCTCGGTGAGGCGCCGGTAATAGCGCTGTCTCTCGGCCCAACCCCCGCGCCTTCTTTTAGCGAACATATTATGTGCGTACATTCTTCCTACCTTTTCTTTTTCTGTCTCTTTCTATGTTAGACGAGCGAAGCGGGGCAAAAGTTCCTTCTCAATTGAGATAAGCTCCTCCGCTATGGCGGTGTGTTACAAAGTGATCCCTCGCCGGCCCTACTCGCTCGCTCGTACGGCCGCGCGACTCGCCCGCTTTCCCGAACGAGTCGATCTATTCGAAGAGGGCGTGTTTCGCCGGCTCGTCTTCGTGAAGCGCAAGCCGCTCCTTCTAGAAGTCCGCCAAGAGGGGTCCCCGTCACGAGCCACGCTTCGGCTAACGCTCCACGGTGATGCCGCCCGATCTCCGGAAGCTCGGACCGCGGCGGCCGAGGTGCTCGAGCGCGTCCTCGGCACCTCGACGGACGTTCGACCTTTCTACCGACGCTTCCGGGACGACCCGTTGCTCGGGCCCATTATCCGCGAGCACTTCGGCTTGCGTGTCGCAGGGCGTTTGCGGCTTTGGGACACGCTGATCCAGATCGTGCTGTCTCAGCAAATCAACTTGACGTTTGCGCACGATATCCTCTGTGAGCTCGTGCAGCACTACGGGCGAAGGGCTCGCATCGACGGCGCGCGCTATTTTGCCTTTCCCACGACCCGTCGTTTTGCCGCACTCTCCGTGACGGAGCTTCGTGGCTTTCGATTGAGCCGTGCTAAGGCCTCGACGCTCATCGGGCTGGCGAGAGCGTTCGAGGCGGGAGAGATCGCCGACGAAGCGATCGGCGCCATGGACGACGAGACGGCCGTCGAGTTTCTGATGTCGTTCAAAGGCGTGGGACGATGGACCGCGGAGTTCGCGCTTCTTCGCGGGGGCGCGCGTGAGGATATCTTCCCCGGCGGGGATCTCGGTGTCGTGAAGTATTTGGCGCGAGAGATGCTCGGGCATGAAGGCGCGGCGAAAGAAGAGGAGATGCGTCTTTTCGCGGAGCGCTGGCGTCCTTATCGAGGGCTCGCGCTCATTTACGCCTATGCCGAGCTCGCGCGGAGAGGGTCGTGAACACGCCCGGCCACGCTATCGTCAACCTGCTCGTTTTAGGAAAACGCGATAGCCAGTCTCTCTTCGCGCCGGTCGCGGTCGGCGCCGTATTGCCGGATTTTCCGATGTTCGTATTCTACGCCTACGAGAAGAGTTGGCTGAAAACACCGGAACGCGTGATTTGGTCCGAGGCCTATTACGATCCCGTCTGGCAAGCCTTCTTCGATGTCTTCAACTCCTTGCCGCTTTTAGCACTTGGAGTGCTCGTGGCGCGCCTGCTCGCGCGCCCACACGCCGCGGTACTCTTCCTCAGCATGATGCTCCACGCCGTTTGCGACCTCGCGCTCCATCGCGAAGACGCGCACCGGCATTTTTTTCCATTCTCGGATTGGCGCTTTCAAAGTCCTGTCTCTTACTGGGACCCCCGCCACTATGGCAGCATCGTCTCTACGATCGAGATGGTCGTGGTCGTCGTTGGCGCCGTCGTGCTTTTCAGGCAATATCCCGGACGCGGCCCCCGCATTTTTCTGGGCCTGATCCTCGCGTGCTACACGTTCTATATCGGCTATGCGCTCGTCGTCTGGGCGTGACGGCGCACCTGAGCCGCGTCGGGCAGCAGAGGTTGCAGTGGCGTTAGCGCGGGCATAGGATGGGCGAGGCGGTCGACCCGTACTTCGCCTCGGCGTCCACGAACTCCGACACCGTAGCTTCTGACGACACAACGGTGCAGCCCATCGACCCACTGATCTCAACCGCCGGGGCGACTTCGAAGGTTCGGGCAACGACTTGCCGAACAAGGAGGAGAATGATGCTCAGGCTAAAACAATATGCAGGGCTCTTGGTCATCCTCTTGAGCGTGTCTTGCTCGGGTGGTGAACAAGAGGTCGTTAATTCGTTCTTGGCCGCCATACAAAGCGGGAACGAAGCGGCCGCCAAGGCTGTTTCAGTGGTGGAGTATCTGGAAAAGGTCGAATCCTGGGAGATCGTCGAGGTCGGTGCTGAGTCGACAGAGCCTTTCGCGCTCGCGGAGCTCGACGACAAGAGGGCGACGCTTTCGCGTGAGCGAAGGCTCGTGACCGAGCAGAACGATTACTTTCTGCAAGATCACAAGGACGCCTTCGAAGAGTACGAGGCCAAAACCAAGGACGAACCGGACTACGAGTTCTCGGGAGAGATGGCGGAGTTCCAGAAGGAGTGGGAGGAGCGGCGAAGCAAGCAGGAAGAGGGCGACCGCGTTGCGATCGGTTTGGGTAATGAGATCAGTCGCCTGCGCTCGGCCGCTGGCCTATCAGTGAATGTCTCTGTTAATGCGAAGTTCGTGGGCGAAGTCTTCGGGAAGAAGCTGACGCTCAGGGTCAATGACGGGTCGACCGAAAAAACCCATACGTTTACGTTGCGAAAGTTCAATATCGTCGACACGACTCGAAACCTCAGCCCCATCGGGCGCTGGGTTATCACCGACATCAACTGAGACACGTCGTCCCAGGACACGTCAGCCAAAGATCACTTCCCGCTCATAATTTCGTGACGACCTAGCCAGGCCCGACCTGTACGGTAGATAGCGAAGGGAGAATCGCTAATGCGATGGAGTCTCGCTTTCGTGGTGTGGATAATGGCGTGTGGGGGTCGGGATGGAGATCGGGATTTGGCCGAGCTGGCGCGTGCTGCCGGTACCGGCGATGCCGTGCGCATCGCGGCGCTCTTGGCCTCGGGAGAGGATCCCGACGCGGCGGGTCGGAGAGGCGTAACGGCTCTGCACTTGGCGGCTCGGGAAAATCAGGTTTCGGCGATCCGCGCGCTCGTTGACGGGCGTGCGGACATCGATTTGGTCGATGCGCGGAACCATTGGACGCCGCTGATGCACGCAATCCACAAGGTTTCCGAGCAGGCAGCAGTAATGCTCCTCGATGCGGGGGCAGACATCGAAGCGCGAGCGGGAAGTGGTGCGACCGCGCTCTTCATGGCCGCGGGCTACGGACATGAGCGCATCGTGCGTGAGCTTCTCGACCGGCGCGCCGACCCCTATGCCGAGTGTGACGATGGCACGAACGCGCTGTGGGCCGCCGCGGGCGGCGGGGCTATCGTAGACTTTATGGACGGGCCACCGTTTGGAACCTGCTTCCCGCAAATCATCGAACTTCTGCTCGAGGCCGGGCCCGACGCGACGCTCCCGAGCGGTCTTGCCACGACGGCCGTCGCTTGGTTTGCGTCTTCCGAGACGTGCTCGCGTCTCGTGGACGAGCTACCGCGAGAATGAGAGCACTGCATCCGCGACAAAAGCGAGGCGTTTCCCGGACGGGGAGACCGCGAGCCGCGTGATGTTTCGGATGTTTTGCGCCGTCCAATCAGCGGTTTCATCTCGTTGCATCCGTCTCACCGTACGTGCCCACCAGGCGCGGTCTCGATCGTGATCGTAGATGCGCTCGTGATTGTGGCAGCGCGCGCACTTGCTCGCAAGAAGAGCGGGTCCGCGGGATGGATTGCCCTCGAGAATCGCAGCAACGGCAAGCTCGTTCAATGCGTTCATGAGCTCGCTCTCGACGGCGGAGCCGTACTCACCCTCCTCTTGGTGATGGGCCAAGAGCGCCTCGTCCCCGAGAGCGCCGTACGCTGCCGCGACGAACTGGTGCGCTTTGGATAAGCGCGGGTAGCGCGCCAGAAGCGGTGTCATGACGTCGAGCACACCGTGCCAATTTTGCGTGAGCGACTCGAGGCGCGCCACTCCCAGTGCCGCTACCGGCTCAAGGGAGTCGAGCTCGAGAGCTTCTCGAAGCCGTCGCTCGGCGTCGTCGCGGCGGGCCCACTTGAGATATAGATCGCCGATCTTGGCGTTGCTCGGTGGAATCTGCCCCATCTCAGCGATCAGCAGGTCGATATCGCCATCCTGATCGAAGTCGTTTGGCGTCACGTGGGCAGGTGCAATCACGAGCGCGCTCAATGTGCTCTCGTTGAACGTTCCGAGTGGTGATTGCCGGATCCAGGCGATTTGGTTCCGCGTCGCGTCGCAGATCACGACATCGAGAAGGCCGTCCTGGTCGAGATCGACGATCGCCAGGTTGGTGATCCACGGTGGCGGGTCGGCCGGCGGATCGCCGATGGTGCTCTTGACCAAAAAGTCGATCCCTTCCCGAAGACGCACTCCCTGCGAAAGCGGGAGTCTCGGAAGCGTTATCGTTGCCGCACGCGCTCAACAGGAGGCCCAGCCCGAAGGCGATGGTGCGTTTCAATGCGTGGATATTATCGCAGCGCGAGAAGCGGTGAGACGGCGGTACAATGGCGGGCGATTTCAAACACGCAGGAGGATCTATGTGGAGCAAGAGACTTCCATTGAAGACGTGGCTCATAGTCGTGGTGGTGGGTATCGCCGCGCCGGCGATGAGCCAAGAACGGCTGGATGTGGCCAACATGCCTCGGCCAATCGACGCGCTCGATAGCGTCTGGATCGAAGAGCTGACGATGATGGAAGTGCGCGACGCGATCCAGGAAGGGAAGACGACCGCGCTCATCTTGACTGGCGGCATCGAGCAGAACGGCCCTTATCTCGCTACCGGCAAGCATAACTACGTGCTGCAAGTGATGGGCGAGTCGATTGCTCGCGAGCTCGGGGACGCGTTGATAGCACCTATCGTCACGCTCGAACCCGGGAACCCGGAGCGCGTGCGCACACCGGGCACGATCTATTTGTCGCACGAAACGTACAAAGCCGTACTCCGCGACATGGCGACGAGCTTGAAGACCCAGGGTTTCACGAACATCTTCTTGCTTGGCGATAGCGGTGGGAACCAGACGCCGATGCGAGAGGTCGCCGAGACTTTGAGCGCGGCGTGGGGTTCAGACTCGACGCGGATCACCTTCATTCCCGAGTACTACAATTACGACGACGTGCAAGAGTTCGTAGAGACCGAGCTCGGTATTCACGAAGTGCTCGAGGGGTTGCACGACGACTATTACATTTCGGCGATCATGATGAACGCCGATCCGACTTCCGTGCGCATGGAACAGCGCATCAAGGCGGGCAAGTTCACCATCAACGGTGTCAGCCTAGCGCCGGCGGAAAAAACGATCGAGAACGGCAAAAAGATCATCGCTTTCCGGACCGAAGCCACCGTTGCGGCGATTCGGAAGGCGCTCGAGGGCTAGTTAGAGAGGTTTTCGTTGGACGTTTACTTCGTCGTCAATATCGATAGCGATCCCGACCCGGACGACACTCCGCGCGACGACGATGCGGTGATGGAGAAATACCGCATCATGAAGAGCATCGTCGCCGAGCGCGTTGACGGGAAAGGAACTATCTGCGTACAAACGAGCCCGATGTATCGCGATCGTTTCTTCGAGCCTCTCTTTCTCGATTTCTGGCGTGGATGGGTGAAGGACGGCGGCGACTTGACGCTCCATCCCGAGGAGGACCTCTATTCGACGCCCGAGACACGCCTCGCGAGCGGGTCCTATTACAGCGACACCGCGCACATGGAGGCTGTGATCCGCCCCAAGGTCGAGCTCATGAACACCGAAGGATTGCCCTTCGCCGCCTACAAAGGCGGTTATCAAGGGCTGACGATGGATATCGTCCGCATATTGGAGGCGGTGCGAATTCCTATCGACGTGACCTGCGCTCCGGGGATCGACTGGCCGGAGAAACTAGCGGCCTGGGGTGATGCGCCAACGAGCGCTTATTACATGTCGCCTGACACCCGCAGCCAGGCCGCGATGCCCGGTGCTTCGAGTCCCGTTTTCGAGATTCCGTTCGGCTGGGACGGCGAGAGCTCGGACACGTCGCGGCGTCTGCTCAACCAACACTATCTCGTCAACGAATTTTCGAGCTACGAGGCTCTTTGCCGAGTGTGGGATTGTATCGTCGAGCGCGCCGAAAGTTTGGGCGAACCGCAGATCGTCAGCTTTCTGTGCCACACCTATGCGATGAAGGCAGACAAGTTGCGCCGGCAATGCGGCGACATTCTTTCCTACATGACGCGCGCGGGCGGGACACCGGTGACGGTCACCGAAGCCAAAAACATCTACGACCGGTCGCACTAGCCGCGGGCGAGAAGCGCTTTCGCACACTCGGCCGCTTCTCGGTGGGTTGCGAACCAGGAGCTGCCTTTGGCTTGGATGTACTCGATCAGCTTGCGCAAGACCAGAATGCGCGAGCGGTGTCCGATAGTGCGCGGATGCATCGTGACGGAGAATATCGTTCCTTCTTCGTAGGCGAGCTCGAACTCATCAACGAGCGATTGAAGCCACCTGCGTGGCGTCGTGAAGTTGTCGCTACGCGGGTCGAGGATCGTGGCATCGTCTCGAATCCACTCTACGGGAAGCTCGATGAGCCCGGAGGGCTCGCCCTTCTCGAGGATCTCGTACGGCCGGTCATCGGCCATGAGCGAGCTGTCATAGAGGAAGCCTAGCTTTTTGAGAATGCCGAATGTGTGAGCGTGCACGTCATAGGCTGGCGCGCGATACCCGACGGGCCTCTGACCAGCTTGCTTGGTGAGCAGCTCGACCGATCGCTCCATGAGGTCGAGCTCTTCGCTCGGCTCGAGAGATGATGGATGTTCGTGCACCCACCCGTGCACGCCGATCTCGTGGCCTCCTGTCGAGCACAGGGTCTCGACCATGCCCGGATGGAGCATCGCCGATACCGCGGGAACGAAGAAACTCGCCGGGACGCGGTACTCCGTCAGACGGTCGACGACTCTCTGAAGGCCGACCCGTGCGCCGTACTCCCCCTGAGAAAGGTCGCTCGACGACAAGATTGTCTTCGGGCCAACGTGGGGGGGCCAGGCTTTGGCCCGCCGAGATCTCGGAAGCGAGAGCGCGCAGACTCTCTTCACTCATCTGCCAACCAGGGTGCTCGGTCATTGTGCGACGAGCTCCAAAGCGGAGCCGACGCGCACGGCGCCGGTCTCATCGCGAATATCTGCATATAAGCGAGACGTGCCGTCGGACGTAGGCTCGATGCGGACGTAGCCGAAATTGAAGATCTCGTCCTCCGCGTAAAGGACCTGCGGTCGAAACGTTGGGTCAGGGGTCTGCGCTGGTACGCGGACCGCGCTCAAAGGTCCACTGATGAGCTCGTGGAACAGGAGCTTCTCCCCGTCGCCGTCGAGATCGACTTCGTAGCGCAAGCTCATCGCGAAATGAACGTCGGTGGCGACGAAGACGACGTTGGTCACGTCTTCGGCGTCGAGATGCTCGAGGAGCTCCCTGAGCTCGCGCTCGAATCCCGTGCGGGCTGAATAATCCGCGGCCGTTCCGTTCGCCCAGGCGTCTCTTCCATATTCGTGCGCGCGCGAGCCGGTTGGGATCGACAACGGGACATCGGTGCTCACGATCTTCCAAGTCGCGTCCGAGCGCGCGAGCCCTGACTTCAACCACGCGAGCTGTTCCCGGCCCAGGAGCGTCTTGTCGTTGTCGGGACTATCCGTGAGCACGTTTGAGCTTCGATAGGAGCGGGCGTCGAGAAGGAAAAGCTCTGCCAGCTGCCCCCAGCGAAAAGCGCGATAGATTCGCGGGGGCCCTTCGTCTGGCCGCTTCAGCGGATGAAAATCGAAAAGGGCCTTGCGGCCTTCGCGGACGAGAATGGGATAGCCTTTCCGGTCCACAGCCGCCGTATACGTGGGCCAAGCGCCGCCGAAATCGTTGATCACTTCGTGATCGTCCCATTGCACGTAGATGGGCACTTTGGCGAGAAGACTTTGGAAGTGCGGGTCGGCCCGGTTGTAACGCCAATGAGCGAGATAAATCTCACGGACGGCGTCGGCGTCGGTCCAGTCGACGCTTGGATCGTCGACCTTCGGGAAATCACCTGGCACATTCCGCCCGCCTTCCGAGCGTTCGCGGGGGCAATCACTATCGGCGTAGATCATGTCGCCATTCGCGACGAGAAATCGAGGCTCGAGCGCTTCCATATGCGAGAAGATAGCGTAGCCGATCCCGTCTTCGCGGCAATAGCCGTGGCCACCCAGATCTCCCATGACGACGAAGGCCAGCGGCTCGACACGGTCGCGGGCCGGTGCCGTGCGGAATCTTCCCACGGTCCAGGGGGAGTCGTCGAACCGAACGCGATAATGATAGGTCGTGCTCGGCTCGAGCTCCGTAAGGGTGATGCGAGCGGTGAAGTCTCTGTCGGCTTCGCTTCGTCCTTCGAAGATGCGCGGGGTCTGAAAATCCGCATCTTCGTCGAGCTCGACACGCATCGCCGCCGGCTCGCTCGAGCGTGACCACAAAATCGCCTCGCGGGCGCTCACCTCGCCGATAGAAACGCCGTGGGTGACGCTGACGGCCAGTAAGAGAGTAAGCATCTGATTAGCAAATCGACCTGAAAATCAACCTAAAAATCAACCTAAAAATCAAAAAGATAAGTGTACTTCACGACGAACGACCGGCCGATGAGGTTAGGAACGACGACGCCGGTATCCGGATCGATTCGGGTGAAGTTCGCGATGTTGCGCCGATCATTGTAAACGAAGAACAAGCCTGTGCCGCTGCGATTCAACAAGGCAAAGCGGACGTTCGAGGATATGTCGGCGGTCTGGCTGTTGTATTGGACCAACGCTTGGATGTTCATGAGAGTTGTGAACGAGTAGTTGAACCGCACAGGAATGAGATCCGTCTCGAAGTCGCCTCCGGGCAGCTTGACGTTGTCACGGCGCCAGCCGATGCTCGCTTGAATCTTTGCGCCCACGCGGGCGTTGACCGTCACGCTGTAATGGTTGAGATCCCCGTCATAAAAGTCTCCCCACTTGTAACGCAGGTCGAAGAAAAATGGGGCGCTCGGATTACTGACATAGGACAGCGTCCATTCGTTCCACGTGTAGAAGCCGGGCGGGATGACGACCGCATCGCCGCTCGGATCGCTATAGACGGAGAATGGGGTTACCGGTCGATCTTGTTTACGATCGAGCGTCGCCCCGAAACGACCGCCGGCTTGCGGCTGGATCTCGACGAAGTGGAAATGTCCCGACGAGGTCTCGACCAAGCCGTCGAAACCGTAATGCGTGCTCCACGTGACATGAGGCGATAAGCGGCGAATCCAGGGATATTTTTTGGGTTGGTAGTCTAGAAAGAAGCGCGCTTGCGGCTTGCGGAAGCCGCGGCGAGGAACGAAGCCCGCTTGCGCATCAAAACGTTCACCAACTTGGGTGTAGCCGATATGGCCACTCCACCAATTGGTGGCGTAAGTGACGAGGGCGCGGCCGGCATAGTCGGTGCCGAGCTCTCCCGACGATGTCGAGCCAGCCAGGAACGTGAACAGCTTCGTGTTCTCGGTGAGTTGGATATTGGCGTCCACGCCATAAGCGCGGTTGTTTTGGGCGAGCTCGGGCGACGTCGCGCCCGTCTGCTGGCGGTTGACGAAAATGCCGCCGAAGTTCGACCGGCCGACCTCGCGCTGCACGCGCGTGACGAAAAAGTTTTCCGCCGGCGCGATGAGGTCTCCCGTACGGGCGTTGAACGCCTCCCGGGTCTGCATGTCCAGAACGCCGACTTTGTAAGCGCCGAGTTTCCCGCTCATGCGGGCGCCGCCTAGAATCGGGATCGGGATCCCGCTTTCGAGACCGATGCGCCTCGAGAAGAAAAGATCGACTTCTTGGGGGGCGCCGAACGAAAAGGTCGAGGCGTTCTCGAGAAAGAACGGCCGCTTTTCCGGAAAAAACAGCGGAAAGCGGGTCAGGTTGATCTGCTGCTCGTCCGCTTCGACTTGAGCGAAGTCGGTGTTGACGGTGAAGTCGGCGGTGAGGTTGGGCGTCACGCCCCACTTCGCGTCGATGCCTATCTCGAAATCACTCTGTGTCTGGTTGGATGCGGCGAGGTTGTCCTGGCCTGTGCTCCCGAGGCCATAAGGCGTTACTTTGATATCGCGTCGTCCCGGAAGCTGAAGCCCTTCGAGCTTGGCCGCGAGCGAGACGCGGTAGATGCTGTAGCCGCGGGGGATGGGTGCGAGGAACACTTGCTCGTTTTTTCGGCGGATATTGCGAAGTACGTTGAATCCCCAGATTTGGTTGTCACCGGGCGTGTAGCGGAGCGTCTTGAGCGGGATGGCCATCTCGGTCTCCCAACCGCGCTCGGTGATGGCGGAGCGCACGGTCCAGTTGCCGTCCCAGTTGGGGTTCCAACCGCTGACTTGGCCGCGCCGGGCGCCGCCCCGGCCAGACCTCCGAGCCGTGCCGCCCGTCTGACCTTCACCCGCGACTTGACCGTCATATTCGATACCGACGGGGTTGGTGCCGAAGAGAAACCCGTTCTGGTTGTCGTTGAACGTGTCGAGGATGATTTGAACCGAGTCCGTCTCGTTCAGTTGCCCATCGCGGCGGCTATCGGTGACGAGAATCTGGCTCGGATCCGAATCGAAAAGAATGATGCCGACGTAGAACGTGGTCTGGTCGAGAAGAAGCCGGACCTCGGTGCGTTCGCTCGCGGGAGCTCCCTCGATCGGATTTTGCTGCGTGAAGTCCGTATAAGGCTCGATGTTGGTCCAAGCCGGTTCGGTGACGTGGCCATCGACGACGACCTCGACGCCGTCTTCGAGATTCTGAACGCTCAGAGATCGCGTCGCGGCGCTCTCGAGAAAGGATGGAAAGACAAGCGCAACGGTAACGAGCGCGAAGGTAGCTTTACACATGGCGTACGTGTTCTTATTCCGCGATTCTGTCCACGCCCGATGCTATCTTAGCGCACTACGATGGCCCTTTCATTGGTGGTGTCAGGAGGCGTGGCCTCGCGCGTCCTTCAACAGGCCGATGAGAGCGTCGATGTCTTCTTCGCGGTTTCTGAAGTTTGTGATGCAGGCCCTAAGGGCAGGGGTCGTGTCGCCGAGGCTCGTGATGGATATCCAGGTTTTCCCGCTCGAGACGACGGTTTCCGCCATGGCCTTCAAATACGAAAGCTCGCGTCCCTCAGGGTGTGAGGCGTCCTGGAAGCACGCGACCGGAAGCGGCGTTTGGTTTACGAGAGCAAAGCCGGCCACCTCGAGCCTTTCTCGCAATACGCCGCCGAGCCGCACCATTTCGCGAATCGTTTGTTCATAGCCTTCCCATCCGGCCACGAGTAGAGAGAGAAAGAGCTTCAACCCGATGAAGCGCCGCGTCCACTGCATCGAGCTTTGGTGCGGCTCGATGATCTCGGCGCCGTCCTTGGCGCGCGGCATGTAGCCCGCGGCAATCGAGAACGCGCGCTCCGCCATGTCCGGATGGCGAGTGAAGAACATGCCGGCCCCTATGGGCACGCTGAGCCACTTATGCGCGTCGAACGTAATGGAGTCCGCTTGCTCGATCCCCGAGAACGTCTCGCGCATCTCCGGGAGGAGTGCCGCGGCGCCGCCCCAAGCAGCGTCCGCGTGGACCCACAAGCCTTCCTCGTGCCCGACTTTTACGATCGCGCCGACGGGATCCACGAGTCCTGCTCCCGTGGTGCCGAGCGTCGCGACAACGAGGAACGGGATGTCGCCCCTCGTGCGATCCTTGATGATCTGATTCTGCAATGCGCTCGGGTCGATCACGTAGTGCTCGTCGAGCGCAACATGGCGCACCGCGCGCGTGCCGATCCCGGAGAGCCGCGCCGCCTTGACGAAGGAGTGATGGCTCTCGGGCGAGACGTAGATGATCGGGCGCCCATCGAGTGACCGGGCACCGTCCTCTCCAAAGTCTGGGAAACGATGGATGAGCGCCATCAGGAGCGCGGTGTGATTGGCCTCCGCCCCGCCTGTTGTGAAAGAGCCCGAGCACGTCTCGCGCGCATAACCGAAGCGGGCGCCAATCTCGCGGATAAGCAATTGGTCGACTTCACAGGCGAACGGGGCATGCGTCCACGCCGCGAGCTGAGGATTGAAAGCCGCGACGAGCGTATCCGCCGCGATGCTCATGGTGGTGGTTGCGGGATTGAAGAGGCCGAAATAGCGCGGGTGACCGTTATGCACCTGGTGGTGGCGGAGTCCCTCGACGGCGAGCGCAAGCGCCGCTTCCGGATCCATCGGCCGCTCGAAGTCGACCTGCGAGAGGAGGGCCCGGGGAAGCTCTGGGTCCATCGAGGGCGATACGGGAAGGGTCTCTAAATCTTCCGCGAGGGCCTCGACGGCGTCGAAGGTCTTTTTCCAGAGGGCGACTCGGGATGCGCGCGGCAGCTCTAACATGCCGCGATTATAGCGAAGCGGCAAAAAAGCGTGGTCACAAGGGTTGCTAGAGCAGTTCCACTGCGTCTGCGAGCGGCAGCGCTCGCGAAAACAGGAAGCCTTGACCGGATTCCACACCCATGTCGTCGAGCAGCTGATGCTGCGCCGATTCCTCGACCCCCTCCGCGACGACGTCGAGATCGAGGGAATGGGCGAGTTGGCTGACCGCGCGAACGATCTTGAGACTTCGAGGATCGTTCTGCATGGCGGCTACGAAGGATTGGTCGATCTTCAATGTATCGATGTCAAAGCTTGCGAGATAGCTCAAGCTGGAAAATCCGGTACCGAAGTCGTCGATCGCGACGCGGATCCCGAGCCGCTTGCATTGCTCGATCCATCGAAGGGGTGCCGAACGGTGGTCCATGAGAACGCCCTCGGTGATTTCGAGCTCGAGCTGGGCGGGATTGATGCCGGTCCGGTTGATGATGTCGGCAACTGTAGGCAAGAAAGCCGGCTCGGCAAACTGACGCCCCGACACGTTCACACACATCGTGAGGTCGTTGGCGGTATATTTTTCAAAGCGTAGCAAGTCTTTGCATGCCCGCTCGAGGACCCATTCGCCGATGGGGACGATGAGGGCCGTCTCCTCCGCTATACCGATGAACTTCTGCGGCGCGATCGTGCCGAGCCTCGGATGCTGCCACCTCAAAAGCGCTTCGAACCCAGTGATGATGGAGTCGCTGAGGTTGAGAATGGGCTGATAGTGAAGCGCGAGCTCGTTTCGGTTCAACGCCTCGCGAAGTTCGCTCTCGAGCGTGATTTTGTCGACGGCGCCTTTCAATGTCTGGGGCGCGGCAAGAGAATTGGGCTCGAGCGTGTGTCCCGCGTTGCCGTGCCGGAAGAGATTCTGCTCCTGGCGAAAGCGTTTTAGAATCACGCTCAGCAGGAGCCTCAGCACTGGCTCGGCGGATTCGACCCGCGAGCGCAACTGATCGTTGACGATGAGCGTGAGCGTGGTGTCCGTGGTGGCCGTCGCGGTCGCGGAGCGCGGCGAGCCATCGAGGGCCGCCATCTCGCCGAACATGTCGCCGGGGCCGAGCGTCGTAAGAACGCGCCGCTCGCCTCCGACCGACGTCGAGATCTCGACCAACCCGCTCTCCACGATGTAGGCGCAATTCGCCTCTTCGTTTTCCTCGAAGATGACTTCGCCCGCTGGGTACCGTTCGTGGGCCGTTTTGGGCGCAGCTAGGCTACTCACACCTACCCATTACGCAAGTGTCGTGCCATTGCAGACTTGCCGGTAGGCAGGCGTATCTGGCTGACTGTACATTGTTTGTATGTGCTCGACGCGATGGCGGTCATGCGATCGAGTAGGTAAAAGCCCTCAGTAGGATCTAAAAAGCGCTCAAAAAAGGGGGACCCCTTCCAGGGTCCCCCATTCGCAACTTTGTTTCGAGCGCTACCTTTTGAAGAAGTAGCGAATACCACCCATGTAGATATAGTTGTTGTCGATCATATCGAGCATCGACATGAACAAGCGGCCTTCGACGTAGAACTGGGCCTTTTCGCTCACGTTCCAACCACCGTGGACGAAGATGGTTCCGTCGACATAGTCACTGTGGTTGAAATCCCAAACACCGACGCCAACACCGAAGAAGCCTCCGTCGAAGAGCTTGTCGATGCCGAGATCAGCGAAGACGCTCGAGTTCCCCGAGTCGCGCACGTTGATCGCCACACCGCCTTGCCCGAAGACTTGGGCGCCACCGTCGGCGAAAGGATAAGCGACGCCAACCGTGGCGCCCACGAGAACCGCGGAAATATCGAGCTCGAACTCCCCTTCGTCGAACGCCGGATCCTCTCTGAGATCCGCACGCCAGCGGCGCTCGTTACCCACGAAGAGCGTGAAGAACGGGTCGAGCTTCGCTTCGGGTTTGCCGAAGTTGTAATCCGCCTGGCAGGTCGCGCTCATCCCGCGATCGTCGACGACTTCGCCTTCGAGCCGATAGCGGCCATATTCGGGCATGAGGAAACTGGAGGTGCACTCGGCGTCGAGCGACATCGTGTCGATGAGCTGCTCGGAGCCGTCGAGGGGCGTGTGGAAAATCTTGACAATCTTGCTCGTCAACGAGCCGACGCGCGCTGCGCTCGAGCACATGTCGATACCAAAGCTCGCGCGTCCGGCCTTGGGCGTCGGATCTATCGGCGGCGGCGTGAGCTGCAAGTTACATGTCGGCTCACACGGCTCGAGATTCAACCGCTCCGTCGTCGTGAGCGTTCTCTCGGAGCCGCGCGCCACGGTAGCGCTGAACGTATAGGCACCCGCGTCGTCGAGCTTGCCTTCCCAGCGGTAGCCACCGCCTGCACGGCTCGGGCTCAAGGTCTCGCGCTGGCCGCTCGGACGCGTCAGCGTGAGCTCGAGGCTTCCGCCTTCGGGCATACCGCCCGGCACGGATACGTCCACGGTGACGTTCGCGCCGGTGCAGCTATTGGGGCTTTGAATGTTGACTCGGGGCCCCGCGAGGCCGCTAAGCGGCGGCGGTCCGACGGTCCGCATGTCGATGAGCGCCAAGTTGCCGCAAGCTTTCGGGATCAGGAAACGATGCTCATGCCCTCTAGACTCGAAGCGAATCTCGAAAGCTTCGAAAGGATCGCTCCCGGCCCAGCGAAGCCGGCCAGTCGGCTGCACGATGCCGCGCTTGCGCACAGCCATCCACTCGAATGTATGACCGACGGGATATTGGGCTTCGCTGAAGCTTCCGCTCTCGACGGCATTGAAGAGGTCGTCGTGGTCTCCGGGCCAATTCGCGTCGTTGAGAACTTTCTCATAGTCCGCGCGGTTCTCACGAAACATACGCTTGAGCTCGTCTCCGTCTTGCGGGCCCGGCTTGAAGACCGCATTGCTCGTCCCGAGCCGGCTAAAGTCCTGATATTCCTGGCCGACGGCCGTGTTGGTGAAGAGCGCCGCTCCGATGAGAAAGACGAGCCCCACGGTTTGCGTCATCGAGGGCAGCGAGGGCAGCGAGGGCAGCGGCGAGCGTTGGCACAGTGACATGATCAACTCCTGTTTGGTTTCGTAATGAAGTACGGGAGGCTGTGTTTTCCTGATGCGCTGGCGCGGCAGGAGCGCATCGCTCGATGTGGACCCGTACGATAAGTTCGTCTTTCAGAGAGCTTGGCTCTCCAGATTTCTCCTTGAATCAGCGCGCAGATTTGACTCGGTCTTCCGAGCCCGTTCCGAAGCAAGTTTTCTAAGTCTACCTCGCGAATGAACTTATGTAAACCGCTGGCCCACTTTGGCCTAAAATGTGGACGCTCCAGGAGGCTAGCATGACCGGATCGAAACTGACACGACGAGGATTCTTGGATAGTGGAATGGCCATCGGTGCGAGTGTCGCGGCCGCAACCGCAACCGCGAGCGCACAGGCTTTCGAGCTGGATGAGATCATCGCGTTCAATGAACGCTACCGAGACCGTGAGATGCCGTATTTCGGCCAAGAGATCTTTCATCAGGCTCAGGAGAAGGGCCCGCTGAGCGATAAAGCCTATCGAGACGCGCTCGCGCTCAATCATCGCCTGACGCGTGAGGAAGGCATCGACCACGTTTGCACGTCCCATCGGCTCGATACCATCGTCGCGCCCACCGGCGGTCCTGCTTGGACCACCGACCTCGTCAACGGCGATCATTATTCTGGCGGCAGCTCCTCCGCGGCGGCCGTCGCCGGTTACGCGAACGTCACGGTGCCGGCGGGTAACGTGCGCGGTCTTCCTGTCGGGATTTCTTTCTTCAGTGTTGCGTGGAGCGAGCCGACGCTGTTGCGCCTCGCTTTCGCCTTCGAGCAGCAGACGAAGGCGCGATTGCAGCCGGCGTTTCGCGGAACTCTCGCGGGGTGAGCGCCGAGGTGGTACGGTAGAGGCGCAAGGTGGAGACTCTCAAACAATATCTTTTGGCGTTTGGCCTGCCCGGACTGTTCTCGATTGCGTTCATAGACTCTGCGGGCGTGCCGCTTCCGGGCGGCGTCGACCTCGTGGTCATGCTGTTGTCCTGGCAGCGTCCGTCCATGTTCATTCTCATCGCACTGCTCGCGGCGATTGGATCGACCGTGGGTTGCTGGGTCCTCTACCGTATCGCGCGCGTCGGTGGCGACGCCATGCTCGCCCGCTTTTCGAAAGAGAAACAGGAATGGGTGACGGAGAAGGTGCACCGCAACGACATCCTTGCGGTGATGGTGGCGATGCTCGGCCCGCCGCCTTTCCCGACCAAGCTCTTCATTCTCGTGGCGGGCATGGTGCGTATGGACTGGCGCCGCTTCGTAGCGGCTGTCTTCGTGGGCCGCTTCGTCCGTTTCACGGCGGAAGCCTATCTCGCCGTGCGGCTCGGGGATCAAGCGATGGAGACGTTGCGGCAGCACTATCCGAGCATCGGCCTCGCACTCGTGGTGGGTGTCGCCCTAGTTCTCGTGGGGCGCCGTTTCATGCGGCGCGCAGAAGCGTAGTCGGTCATGTACTCGACGCTGCTCGTGGTGTTTACGCTCGGCGGGCTCGTCGCTTGGCTGGTCGCGCGCTCGCGTGGGCGCGCGAGGATGCGAGCCGCGCGCGAGTTGGCGACAGAGCTCATTCTCGAGATTCGAGAGATCATCGACTCGTCGGATCCGAAAAGCCGCTCGGAAGGGGAGCCCGTCGCGGCGAAGCGCTACGACGCCGAGCAAAAGCGGCTGCCGCAGGTACTGCCGAGCGAACCGCTATACGCGGTGGAAACTTTCTATTCGTGCGTCGAGGCTTATCGGTCGGCGCGCACACACATGAGCGCGTCCTTCTCGGAGGACGACACGATTAGCCTCGGCGATCGCATTCGCGCCAAAGACGGACGCGATCGATGTTTGAAAGACGTCTATCTTACGGGCGAAGCGGCCGTTCAAAAGCTCGAGACGCTACTCGGCCGAAGGAGAGCGCATGCGCTATCTGCTGATTCTGTTGCTGCCGTTTCTCGCGGCGGGTAGTTGGTCTCGACGAACTTCCGATGCGCCAGCTCACCGATGAGAAAGTCTACGACGCCCATTTCAAAGACGGACGCTTTTTGGAGATGACGCAATCTCGAAGATAGAGATTGATCAGATTCTGATAAGGGATCCCGGTTTCGTCTGCGAGCTCTTTGAAGTACTCGAGCACGTCGACGCCGACACGTATCGTAATCTGCTTTTTTAGCCGTTTCGCGTACGGGTTCTTCCGCCCTTTGAGCTTCGAGAAATCGTATTCCTTTTTCATCTTTCACCTTTCTCTGCGTGCGCGGCGCTCGCGACGGGTCGCCTTCCGTGCAGATATGATTCGAATCACCGATGCGGACCGCCTGAAGCAATGGCAGACGACGAGGACACGCAACAGATAGCTTTTTCCGACCAGGATGAAACGGTCTTCGTCATCAGAGTGCTCCGGATCATCGTACTCGATGGCGCTTTCGTCGAAGAACACGGATTGCGCTTCTTCGAAGGAAACGCCGTGTTTCTTCTTGTTCGCAGCACTCTTGCGTTCATCCCATTCGAAGTGAAGCATCCGTTGACATAATTATACCATAATTACGATTACCAAATATAGCTCGAGAGGTCCGATTCGCCGGTCGCGCCACCCTACTTCGTGGGTGCGAGGCACTCGAGCTCTTGGAACCAGTGTTCCCCACACGGCGAACAAGACCTCACGGTCGCCGGGCAGATGGTCCGGCCAAGCGTCAGACGCTCGCGCGGATCCTTCACGAAGCACCGCTCTAGAAGCTTTCGGATCCTCGGGTCCAGGTTTGCGGAAAGCTGCGACCAGTCCGGCTCCGTCTTGATCACGGCGGCGAGAATCTCCGAGATATCGTCTCCTCGAAACGCTTTCACGCCCGTCAGCATTTCGTAAACTACGCTGCCGAAGGCGAAGACGTCGCTTCTCTTGTCGATGTCCCTCCCGCGCGCCTGCTCCGGGCTCATATAAAGCAGCCGTTCCCAGGATGACGCCGGCTCGGGTCGCATCGCGCGTCAACGTGGGAGATAGAGAGGAATCCACCGCGGACGAGTCTTCGGAAAACGCTTTCGCCAGGCCGAAGTCCAATACGATGACCTTTCCCTCCGCGGTCACCTTGAGGTTGGCCGGTTTCAAGTCGCGGTGGATGATCCCTTTCTCGTGGGCCGCCTCCACGGCCTCGGCCATCTGCCGCGCGATGCTCAGAGCTTCTTCCACCGAGAGCGGACCCTTCAGCAGTCGCTCCGCCAATGTCTCTCCCGGGACCAACTCCATCACCAGGTAGTGCAGTCCTTCGGCTTGCTCGAAGCCGTAGATGGCGGCGATGTTCGGATGATTGAGCGACGCGAGCGCCTGCGCCTCACGCTCGAAACGAGCGAGACGTTCTTTGTCGCCCGAGAATGCCTCGGGCAAGACTTTGATCGCTAGTCCCGTCGGAGCTTGGTGTCGCGCGCGCGGTAGACTTCTCCCATGCCCCCGACTCCGATGAGCTACAGGATCTCGTACTCCCTGAGCTTCGTTCCGGACGCCAAGCTCATGGCTGCTTCATACGGTGGTGTGGCGGTCGAGGCCCCGCGTCTGTACGACGCGCGTGGAGATCTCCTCGACCGATGTAATGGTCGTGTTGATGAACGGGATGTTGAAGGACTTGAAGAGTGCCTCCACCTGTCGCACCTCGGAGCGGCACTGCTCGATGGACGCATAGCGGCTCCCGCGGCGCCGCTCCTCGCGGATGCTGGCGAGGCGCTTCGGATCGATCGTCAAACCGTGCAACCGGTCGCGAAACGGCGCGACGGGCACCGGAAGCTGTGACGTAGAAAGGTCCTCCTCGGTAATCGGGTAGTTGGCGGCGCGGATGCCGAAATGCATCGCGAGGTAGAGGCATGACGGTGTCTTTCCGACGCGGGACACACCCAGCATAATAATGTCCGCTTTGTCGTAATCCTTGATGCGCGCGCCGTCGTCGTGCTGCAAGCTGTAATCGATCGCCGCGATGCGCGCCTCGTAGGAAGACAAATTGCTGATGCGGTGCGAGCGCGTTCGTTTGACGACAGCCTTCGCGCCGAGCGCTTGCTCGAGCTGGCCCAAGAAGCCCTCGAAAAGATCGAGGATCAGGCCTCGGGATTCGTGGATTTGGTTGCGGGTCACAGGGTCCGCGAGCGTGCTAAAGACGAAGGGCATTTCGCCATCGGCCTCGGCGGCCGCGTTGACCTGGGTCACGACCTCCGCCCCTTTTTCCGGAGTATCGACGTAGGGTATGGTAACTTCCCTATAGTCGGGCGCAGTCTCGAACTGCGCGAGCAGGCTATGGCCGATGGTCTCGGAGGTAATGGCCGTGCGGTCGGAAACGTAGAACATGGTGCGCATGTCGAAACTATCTTACGTCAAACCACTCCACGAAACCGGGATGTCGGATGTCGGCCTCGTCGGAGGCAAGAACGCGTCTCTCGGCGAGATGATCCGCCACCTCACCGAGCTCGGCGTCCGGGTCCCCGGGGGCTTCGCAACTACGACGGACGCCTTCGATTTGTTCTTGAAAGGAGCCGGTCTCGACGAGCGTATCCACGATACGCTCGAAAAGCTCGATGTCGAGGACGTCCACGCGCTCGCGCGTGTGGGCCGCGAGATTCGGAGCGCGATCGAAGAACTGCCGCTCCCCGAGGCGGTTACGTCCGCCATCCGCGAAGCCTTCGAAGCGCTCGCCGAGGGAAATGCGTTCGCCGTGCGCTCTTCCGCCACGGCGGAGGATATGCCCGAAGCGTCTTTCGCGGGCCAGCAGGAAAGCTTTCTGAACGTCGAAGGTCTCGAACAGGTTCTCGTGGCGGTCAAGAAAGTTTTCGCCTCGCTCTACAACGACCGCGCCATCGCCTATCGGGTGCATCTGGGATTCAAGCACCGTGAGGTCGGGATCTCGGCGGGCGTGCAGCGCATGGTGCGGAGCGATCTCGCGTCGAGCGGTGTCGCCTTCACGCTCGACACAGAATCCGGTTTCGACAAGGTCGTTTTCATCACAGGAAGCTACGGCCTCGGTGAAGCCGTGGTCCAGGGGGCGGTCAACCCCGACGAGTTCTATGTCTACAAGCCGAATCTCGAAGCGGGCCGGCCGGCCGTTCTCTCACGCTTGCTCGGTGAGAAAGCGACAAAGATGATCTATGCCGACGGCGACCAGGTCGAGGAAAAAATCCGCTCCGTCGAGACCACCGACGAAGAGCGCGCGGCTTTCATCCTAACCGATGACGAGCTCGAGGAGCTAGGCCGCCAGTCGCTCCTCATCGAGAAGCATTACGGCCGTCCCATGGATATCGAGTGGGCGAAGGACGGCGTCGACGGGCAAATCTACATCGTGCAGGCGCGTCCGGAAACGGTGAAGAGCCGCCGTGACGGCCAAGTGCTCGAGCGCTATCGGCTGAAAACTCGTAGCAAAGTCCTTCTCGACGGCCGCGCGGTGGGGCAAAAGATTGCTTCAGGAAAAGTGCGCCTGATCGCGGATGTCGACAACATGGACAAGCTAGTGCCGGGCGAAGTGCTCGTGACGGATATGACCGATCCGGACTGGGAGCCCGTCATGAAACGCGCCGCCGCCATCGTGACCAATCGCGGCGGGCGTACCTGTCACGCGGCCATCATCGCGCGGGAGCTCGGTGTCCCGGCGATCGTCGGCAGCCTCGAGGCTACGAATCTGTTGCATACGGGTCAAGCCGTGACGGTGAGCTGCGCCGAGGGTGATACGGGATTCATCTATGACGGCGCGCTCGAGTTCGACGTGGACCGCGTGGCTCTCGACGCGATGCCGGAGGTCCCGCTCGACGTGACGATGAACGTGGGCAACCCGGAAAGAGCTTTTCACTTCGCCTCGCTCCCGAACGCCGGCGTCGGACTCGCGCGGCTCGAGTTCGTCATCAATAACATGATCGGCGTGCATCCCCGCGCACTTCTCGAGCTCGACGAGCTGCCCGCGGACTTGCAGGAGAAAGTGCGCGAGCGCATGCGCGGCTACCCGGATCCGGTGAGCTTTTACGTGGACAAGCTCACCGAGGGGATCTCGATGCTCGGCGCGGCCTTTCATCCAAAGAAAGTCATCGTTCGCTTGTCGGACTTCAAATCCAACGAATATGCCCACCTTCTCGGGGGCGCGCGCTACGAGCCCAACGAAGAGAACCCGATGATCGGCTTTCGCGGCGCGTCTCGCTACGTCTCGAAAGAGTTCTCCGAATGTTTCGCGCTCGAGTGCCAAGCCGTGAAGCGCGTGCGGGAAGAGATGGGGCTCGACAACGTCGAAGTCATGATCCCCTTCGTGCGCACCCTCGACGAGGCTCGAGCCGTCATCGAGGCGCTGCGCGCAAACGGACTCGAGCGCGGAAGGGATGGCCTTAGGCTGATCATGATGTGTGAGATCCCGTCCAACGTCATCCTCGCCGACGAGTTTCTCGAATATTTCGACGGCTTCTCGATCGGCTCGAACGATCTCACCCAGTTCACCTTGGCCGTCGACCGCGACTCCGCGCTCGTCGCCGCGACCTTCGACGAGCGGAACGACGCCGTCAAGAAGATGGTCCATGACGCGATTCTGGCCTGCCACAAAGCCGAGAAGTACATTGGGATATGCGGGCAGGGACCTTCGGACTATCCAGATTTCGCGAAGTGGCTCATGGACGAAGGTATCGACAGCCTGTCACTGAACCCCGATACCGTCGTCGAGACATGGCTTTTTCTCGCGGAGCAAGCTGCCAAAGGGAAGTAGCGTGAGAAGTCGTGTTCTAGCGGCAGCCGCTTCTTCTTAGCGCCGGCTGCGGCGATACCGGTCCCACCGCCCACGACGCCGACGCCACCGCCACCAACACCCGACGCCACCGCGAGCTATGTCGTAACCTTCGCCGCCAGTTGGAGCGCTGCGACCCACCCCAATATGTTCCCCTCGAATCCGCACTTCTCCGGACTCATCGGCGCGACCCATCGCGCGGGCATACGCTTCTGGAACCTCGGTGAGATCGCGACCAACGGCATCGAAGCGATGGCCGAGCTCGGCTCCAAAACGCCCCTCGACGTAGGAATCGGGCGGGCGATTGACAACGGCAACGCAGAGCACCTTCTGTCCGGCGATGGTATCGCGCGCTCGCCGGGCAACGTGACCCTTGCTTTCGACATCAGCGTCGAGCATCCCTTCGTGACACTCGTTTCGATGGTTGCGCCGAGCCCCGATTGGTTCGTCGGCGTGAGCGAGATGAGCCTGTTCGAGAACGGAGATTGGGCCAACGAGATCGTCGTCGAGCTTCAGCCCTACGACGCGGGCACCGATAGCGGCAATACGCACAACGCGCCCGACGACGACACGGTGCCCCGCATCCCGATCGCGCACCTCGAAGGCCCACCGCTGGCGGCAGGCGGTATCGTGGCTCCGGTTGGGACGTTTACGTTTCGGCGGCAATAAGTCGGCGTCAAGGGAGTCCTCGGCACATGTCGTAACAACGAGGTCTCGTTTCTTCAGAAGCGCTGGCAACCTCGAGTGATACTCGCGCTCTGCGAACTCGTGTTCGCTTGACGAGCCGCAGCAGAGACGGTGGCCCAGTTTGTCACTGCAAAGGCGATAGAACTGCTCGCTGGTCAAGGGGATCGAGCTAAAATCGACATTGGAGAGACCACTCAGTGTCTTGCTGTTCGACGGGGTGCGTGGCGGCCAATTTGAGCTCCTCACTCCTATTCTAGTGCCCTGGATCTGAATCCAACAAGTTTGCCGAGGCGCGCGCGCCGATAGGCGTTTTCCGAGGGGGAGCTCGCGTTGCATTTCGTAACACCTCGTTTGGACTTGCCGATGGAAGTAGCGCCCCCGAGCTGTTGATGGATGGCGAACGAAACTTGACACCTCATGCGTTCTCTCCGGACGGACGTCAGCTGATTCTGACAGATGACTCGGACGGGCAAAGCGACATCCTTGCGCTACCCGTTCACGGAGAGCGTAAGGCAAAGCCGATTCTGGCCTCGGCCTTCGACGAGATGCAACCGTCGCTCTCCTCGGATGGCCGACGGCTTGCGTATGTCTCGAACGAGTCCGGACGCTTGGAAGTCTACGTACAAGCCTATCCGGAGCTAGGCGGAAAGACCTTGGTCTCTAACGACGGAGGCGAACATAAGCGGTCATTCCTCATTCGATGAAGAGCTCCACCTCGCCACTTTCTTTTAGCGACGCGATCGCTTGCTGCATGCGGGACTGAATCGCTTCTTGTTTCAAACCCTGCTCGATCTGCGCCTGAACGTCTTCGTAAGGAATCAGCTGTCCTTCGATCCTCTCCAACAGCTTGATGATGTGGTAGCCGAACTGTGTCTCGACCACGGGGCTCAATCCGCCAGGTTCGAGCGCGAAAGCGGCTTGCTCGAAGGGCGGCGCGGTTTGACCGCGCGTTACGGTGAGCTCTCCGCCGTTTTGCGCCGAGCCCAGATCTTCGGAATGCTCCCGCGCGAGCGCGGCGAAATCCGCTCCGGAGCTCGCTTCGAGAAGGACGTCTTCGATAGCGGTGAGCGCGGTCGCTCGCTCCTCGGTCGTGGCCTCGGGATCGACGCTTTTCAGTATGTGGCTCAACCGCAGCTGTTCCGGATGGCGCATCTGGTCTTGAGTCTCGTCATAGAAGCGTCGCACGTCTTCCGTGGAGACGCTCACTTGACTGGCGATATCCGTCTCGATGAATTTCTGTATGCTCAGATTTCGCCGCATTTCGGTGCGTAGCTTCTCGAGGGTCATGCCTTGAGCTTCGAGGGACTGCTCGAACCGGTCGGGTTGCGGGAAGCGGCTCTTTAGCTTGTCGAGCTCTCTGTCCACGTCGGCGCTCGTCACGAGCATGTCTCGATCGCGGCACGCTTGATAGAGAAGCTCCGCGCCAACGAGTTGATCCAGGATCTCACGATAATACGCGACGGTCTTGGGGCCGGGGCTTCCGCCCTTTTGCGCATCGGCGCCCGCGATGCGCTCGAGGAGCTCAGTTTTCGGAATCTCTACCCCGTTCACGATCGCGACGATGTCGGGGAACGTTTCGGGATCAGCCGGCTCCGCATTCACTTCTTCAACCTCGGAGACGACCTCGGGAGCCGCGGCGGGCGCTTCTTCGTTTTCGTCGCTCGAGCACGCCGTGATCCCGAAAGCCAGCAAGCCGACAAAGATCAAGTTCTCGAGACGTGGGTACACGAAACGCACGGGTTTCCTTTCTACGTTGGCGCCATAATACGGTGAATAGCGCCGAACGCCCAATGCGCTATCGCCCGAGCACGGCTGGGCGGGCCCGCGCGGGACCCCGGAAGACGGCGTTCAGGAAGATCGTGTTGAGCCCGTCCATATAGGCACGGTAGTTCGGGTCGGCGACGAAACCGATGACGAGACCGCGCCCGTGGCCTTCGACCATCGTGAATGGCTTATAGGCCATCTGTTTGCGGTTTTCTTCCCAAAGATAGCCGCCCGCGACGAGCTCGTCGGCGTCGGCGAAGACTGCGGGGTTGCGACCTTTGTCGAGCGTGAGTGGCGTATAAATCGCTCGGCCGCGCACGAGCACGTAAACACTGTCACCCATGCCGGCGTTGAGCCAGTGGTCGGGGTCGAGCTTGGCGCGCACCATGACTCCGGCGACGGCGTCGGGCTTCTCTTCCTTTGGCTCGATGGCTTTCAGGTAATCCTCTTCGGACGCGAGCAGCATCGCGGGCGGCGTTTCACCTTCTTTCTTGGGGTCGTCCTCGCGCTCCGCCTGGTTCTCGCGCCGCGAGGACAAAAGCTCCGCCTCCGTGAGATAGTCGACCGCGCTCCCGAGCCCGATAAGCGTCCCGCCTTCCTCCACCCAGCGCTTCAAGCTCTCGGTCGTCTTTTCGTCGAACACCGAGTCGTAGTCTCCTTCGGGCAGGATGAGGACGTCGAAAGGATGCAGATCGGTTGAAGCTATTCGCCGCGAGCGGATAGGCGTGACGGGATAGCCGTACTGACCTTCGAGCACGAAGCGTGTTGCGCCCGCGGATCTGGACGAAGTCGGCTCGTCCCATGCGAGCGCCACCTCGGGCCGCCTTACGTGCCGAACGTTGCGACTTCCGAAGTTGACACCGCCTTCGACCCAGCCGGTATCGGTGGCGACGATCTCGGCGCCCGTCTGACGCGCGAGCTCGGCGAGCGTGTCGTGCATCTCGGAGGGGTTCTGCTCCACGGGAAAGATGAGCGTTCCGGAGGGGTAGGTCCGTCCGCCTTGCTCGATCGTTTTGTCGGCGCTCAGCACACGAAGATCGGCGCGGAGCGCTCCTGCCAGCAAACGCCCGGCCGCGGCCGTACCCCAGGGTGCGAGGTAGGCGACGCGCGCGCGGCCTCCTGTGATCGTCGCGGGGGTGACGCGCTCGCTCCCAGCGGGCTCGAAATTACCGGTGGGGACGACATCGCAGGTGACCGTCTCGACGTTGAAGAGCTGCGGCAACGCCCAGCCCGTGACGTCGTAGATCTCGTCGGGAAGGTTTCTCTTGCGTCGGCGCTCTTGCTCTTCCAGAAAGGCATCGCCGAGCGGGACGTCGGCGTCGAGGATCGTTCGAATGAGCCGCTTCGCTGGCTGCGCGAGCTCGACGATCAAGCTTCCCGCGGGAAAGTTGCCAGCGCGGCCACAGCCCGTGAACGCTGCCGTTGCGCGGCTCACTTCGATACCGTGCTCGGCGAGAATGCCTGCGAGCTTCCGCACCGCCGCCGTGTCCCCTTCGTTGGCAATGGCGTAGGCTTTTACACTCTCGCTCCGGCCCTCCTCTATGGCGGACTTACGATAGCTCCAGAAACTGTCGAGAAAGCGCGCGCGGTTCCGCGCAGTTGTTTCCGCGGTGGCTATGGAGGCCACGAAGTGATGGCGCACGCCGTCCCTGAAGTGAAGGTCGGTCCCGTCGTTGCGACGGAAGACGAGCCCGCGTGCCGACGCTTGTTCGTAAGTCGCCGCGAGTGTGCCGTGAAATAGCGGCCAGCTCGCGCCGTAGCCGGGGTAAAAGGCGTCGTAGATCTCGCGCGTGAAGTAGAGGAATCCGTAGGTGTCGAACCACTTCGCGTTGTTGCGTCCGTAGACATCGAGCGTTTCTCTCTGGCCCGAGGTGATGTGTGGGTTGTAGGGGATGGCTTCCGGCGTGAAGTAATAAGTCGAGTTGCCGCCCATCTCGTGCAGGTCTATGAAGATTTGCGGGAACCATTGAAGGATTGCGCGCACGTGGCCTTGCGTCTCCGGCTGCGTCAAAGCGAGCCAGTCGCGGTTCAAGTCGAAGTAATAATGATTGGTGCGACCGCCGGGCCACGGCTCGTCGTGCTCGGCGGCCGCGGGATGGGCGCTTGGCGCGATGCCTTCGGCGACGCGGAAGTGGTTCACGAAGCGATCGCGTCCGTCGGCGTTTTGTGTCGGGACGATGACCACGAGGGTTTCCCGCAATATGGTCTCCACGATCTCGTCGCCCTGGGCGGCGAGGAGGTGGTAGGCCGTGAGCAAGCCCGCATCCGGTGAGGAGATTTCGTTCCCGTGCACCCCGTAGGCAAGCCAGGTGACGGCGGGCTGGTTCTCGATAATGGCGGCGGCTTCCGCGTCGGTCGTCGTGCGGGGGTCGGCGAGCCTTTGGATATTGGCTCGGATCTCGTCGAGTCTTCCCATATTTGCCGGCGATCCGATGACCGCATAGACGAGCTCACGCCCTTCCCACGTTCGCGCGTATTCTTTTAACTGGATTTGCGCGGGTCGCGCCTCGGTCAGTGCTTCTAGGTATTCGAGCATCTCGGCATGAGAGACGATCCGGTCGCCGGGGGCGTGGCCCAAGACTTGCTCCATCGTGGGCACAGTGGAGTCATAGCTCGCACCTGGCCAAAACGCTTCTTGGGCGCTTACGTAGCCAACGAGGAAGAGAGTAGGAATGAAAGAAAAGACGGACGCACGGACCATGAAGCACACCTCACTCGATAAAAGAACGCGCGATATTAGTGCGCGGGTGCTGGTCGAAGCAAGCTGCTCTTAGCGGCAGTAAGCTTCTCGGAGGGTGTTGAGGTCGCTCGCGGTGAGAAGACTCACGGGATCTTGGTCTTGATTGTGAACGCCAAAATTGCCTGCCGCCGACATTTTGTCCTCGGAGGACGGCGAGTGGTCCACGATGCCGAGCACGTGGCCGATCTCGTGCGCGGTCGTGTTGGCGAGGTCGTTTACGAGAAAGGGCGTACGCTCGTAATGGCTACGCGTCAGCTTGATTTTCGCGTTCACGATCAGCTCGTCGGTGAAGGTGAGCTCGGTGATGCCCATAGCGTTTTCCAGAAGCGGGCCTGCACTGAGAGACAATGTGACCGGGGCGGCGTTTGGAGAGTAGCTCACCCGAAACTGAAGCAAGCGGCCCATCGTCCGTTGTAGGGCTTCCGCCCAGAGATGGATGCCGCGCTCGACGCCTTCGCGATAGACGTCCAGCAGCGTTTCGGGAATCGGACCGAGGTCGACATAGATGTCGACAGGGAAGCTTTGCCACCTTTTTAGTTGGGTCGCGGAGGCGAAGTTCGGTTGCGCGCCGCAGTCGGCCAGAATCAGTGGCGCCCTGTCGGGTGAGAGCGGAAGGGGCGTACACGCTACCTGGGCCAGAGCGATGTGACACAAAAGGCCCAGAAGATAGCGAAAACGGAAACTCGAAGCGCTCAAACAACCACCCGAAGAAGACAGACGACCGGCTCGAAAATCAGTTAGTTCGGTTGCCGTGAAGGTGAACTGGATTGTTAGTCGTTGGATCTAGTGTAGCATTCAAAACGAAAAAGGAAGAGCGGAGGATTCATCGACGCGGCCATCCCATTACCCTCCCGCGTGATGGTGCGCTACCCGAAATGGATGTTCGCGCTCGTGCTCGGCCGCATCGCGGCGCACCTGAACTATTGGATGTGGGACGACGCGCGCCTCGTTCTCGTTCTGCCGATAAACCGCACCGCTACTCCCAACAAGAACATGTGTTTGGATTTCAAGCTGCACCTTTCAGCGCTTTTTTATCAATTGGCCTTTCCAGAGAGTCCGACCTTCGTGACCGGTTTTTGGTGGATTGTAGTTTCAGGGTTCCCTGAAGAAGAAACGCTTGGACACCTACGTTCCAGCTAGGAAACTAGCTCATCCGCCGCAGCGAGCGGATGAAGATCGTGACAGCGAAAAACAGACCGGTGCCAGCGATGAACGGGACCACGCGGCGAGGGTCGTCTTTTAGTGGGAGCTCTTCCATCATGACGTTGACGATCATGGCGCCCGCCAAGAATCCCGTCATCACCAGCAACGTCTCCTTGGGAAGGCTCGTGAAGGTGGCAAGTGCCCAGCCGGAGGCGATGGAAGCCGCGAGCAGCCAGCGGAGCAATCGATCGAACGCGCTAGGGTGCCAGTGTCGGAGCTGATGATTGATTCCGAGAAGGTGTGCTCCCAAAACTGCTGCGGCCACGAATAGAGGAGCCAGTCCGGGTCGCGGGATGTTGGGGATGATGTGGCCGACGAGAGCGTTATAGAAACAAAACGACGCTGTGTGAACGGACGTCGCGAGCGCAGCGCGCGGGTGCCCCGGTAAGCGGTATCGATCGACGATGAAGTAAAAGAGAAACCCGAAAAGGGCAAAGAGGAACACGCGGTAGTGAAGAAACTCAGATTCCGAGGGCTCTGCAGCCATGATCGCCCGCGTGTAATCCGACAGCTTGGGCAACATGTACAAGAAGACGTAACCGATGGCGATGCCCGCGGTGAACGGGACCCAGATATGGCGGCGGCGCACGGCGCGTTCTTCGAGCCATGGATGCGAGACGTGTAGCCCGGCGAGAACGAAAACCAGAATACCCGAAAAAACAACTCTCATGAATTCAAGGCGACCGCGCTCGCTCAGTGCTGGGAGCGGTACGCAGAGGCCAACTTCGTGGTCGTACCACTAAAACGCGATAATCAAACCAGCGTTGACGTTACCCTGCGCGAAGAGCGAACGACCATTAACGTCATCGTCGGCTTCAATTTCGCGCTTGCCACCGATCGGTGATGAAGTGATGCGAACGGAAATCATCCGGCGAGCTTGCGCGGTTCTTGGTCCGCCGGTGGGGGTCTCCGTACCCGGCCGTTCGGAATCGCTACATGTCGCTCGTCAAGAGGTGGCAACCGGATCGCTTTTCTTCGGATCCTCAACGTCAAGCCGAGCCCGTCCTCCGCGTACGCTCATCCTTGACTATGAGACGCTTCGGGCTGCTGACCGCTCTGACACTGTTGTGTGGTGCAGCAGCGCCGTCAAGTGAAGAAAGCTCCGCTACTTTGTGTAGACGTTGACGAGCTTCGTTGGCGTGGTCTGATAGGCGGTGATCTTGAAGCGCTTGGTCTCGTCGTCGATCTCGACCTGTGCGCCGGCGACTATAGCACCGTTGCCCTTGCCCCCTTCAGAGACGAACAATTCGATCATCGACAGATCGTAGTCTAGTGACTGATTGTTGCGACGCGCCTCGCCCAGGCTAATCGGGCGTGGGGTCAGGACAACGATGTGCCGTTTTCCATCTTTCGTCTTGCTCTCAAACGCATAACGCAATGTGGTCCTCGGGTACCGGCCTCCCTGAATACGGATCCAGCCCGTTTCCGGCTGCTGTTCGAGGATCTTCATCATCGCTGCCTGCCCGTCCGCATGCAGAGCCCCAATAAGGCGCGCCCGTTGTGATGGGGTGGACCATCGCGAGATTGAAAGCTCGATTGCCCTCGCACCCCCTCCGCCGATGTTCGCGTAGAACTTCTCTTCCTTCTTGTCCTTCTCGTCTTGGGCGATCCCGAGAGGCGCGAACGCGACGATGAGCAAGGCGGTGGCCAGCGCGAGCGACGCGGCTGGGCGGAGAGTTTTGCTACTTGTTACCATTTCTTGCCTCCAGAAATCCTAGTCAGCGCTAGCAAGTGTCAGACCGAAGGGACGTGGCACACGCGGGCACCCGTGTAATATCGAATTTGAACACCCTATCACAACGCTTGATATACAGCCGTCATCCAGGGGAAGCGTTATCGGTCCTTTGCCGACAGCTATCTGTTCGAGCCCGCCGCCTCCGAGCTCGCGAAGATGCTCGACATCCCGCACATGCCACCGGCGGCCCTTCGCAACATCCGGGGGCGACGCGGAAGCCTGCAAATGTGGGTCGAAGACATCCTCGACGAGGACGCGGATGGATTTCGACCTCCCAGCCCCATCGCCTGGGCGTCGCAGCTCTGGGACATGAAGTTCTTCGACAACATCTATTTATAACGTCGACCGAAACGGGGGGAATCTTCTCGTCTCTCACGACTACAAACTTTGGCTCATCGATCATACGCGTGGATTCCAATTCAAGTGCGGGCTTCTCGACGATGACGTCGTCTTCTATTGAGCTCGTTTCGCTACACGGGCATCTTGCCATTTAGGATGCTTTGGTTCGTCACGCTAGCCCTCGTCGCGGTCGCGTTCGCCGCGTGGCTCGAACGGAGAATTCACTCCGGCGGCGTCGGGCTCGTTCGCGGAACGTCAACTTGACAATGCCGTGTGTTAGAGTGTGGGCTCATGAGACTTTCACTTTGGATCACCGTATGGCTGGCCGCCGCCCACGTAGGCGCTCAGCCGCGCGAGCCACACCGTTACTTCAAGGACGTCATCGGCCTCAGCGACGCCGAGATCCGCCAAGTGGAGCAAGGTCACGTCGTCGCCAAAGTGCTCGAGACACCGCTCGCTCACGAAGTCGCCATCTTCGGCGCCGTTTGGGTCGAAGCCACGACCGACTATTTCGTCGAGAAGTATGAGGATATCGAGAGCTTCGAGAAAGGCGACGGCGTCCTCCAGATTCATAAAATCGACGAGCCGTTGAAGTTCGAGGACTTCACGGGAATTCGTTTTCCCGAAGCGGACATCAAAGCCATTCCCAAATGCAAGATCGGGAAGTGCGCCGTCAAGATCGACGAGACGGGTCTCGTCCGGCTTCAAAGCGAGATCGACTGGAAGGCGCCGGATGCCGAGTCAAAGGCACAATCACTCATCGCCGAGATCGCTTATGAGTACGTTCGTGAGTACCAAAAAGGCGGAGACGCCACGCTGGCAGCCTATCGAGACAAGAAACGGCCAACTTATTTGGCGAAAGAGTTCAAGGGCATGCTCGAGAACTCGAGCTTTCTTTACGAGTACTTTCCCGAGTTCAACGACTACCTCCTCGGTTATCCCAAAGCGATGCTCCCCGGAAGCACGGATTTCTTCTATTGGTCTCTGAACGATTTCGGGTTGAAGCCACTTTTTCGCATGAACCACGTCGTCATCTACCCTCTCGGAGAAGATCATAATGCGGGCGTGGTGATCGCGTGTAAGATGCTCTACGCGAGCCACTACTTTCACTCTGCGCTCGAGCTGCGCTTTCTCGTACGCGACACCGCGAACCCCACGGATGTCGGGTTCTTCATGATCAGTGTCAACCGGAGCCGCTCGGATGGGCTCACGGGGTTCTTTGGCTCCATCCTCAAGAGGCAAGCCGTCAAGAGAGCGCGCGACGGGCTCGCAGGCGTGCTGGCGAATGGGAAGAAGAATCTAGAGGCGGGTTACAAAGAAAGCGAGTGAGGGGTGGCGACCGCCGATGTGTCGCTCCAGTGGCTGAACGAGCAGGCACGTGACATCACCGTCGGCGAGACCGGCTACGGCGTCATTCTTTCGAAGGAAGCACGTAGGATCGACATCACGGCTCCAGAAACATGGAGTAGATCTCGTCCACGTGGGCCGACGCATCAACAAGATGCACGCCCAGGCGCAGCCGCCCGTCGCTCGTGACATCGAGGCGAATGAAGCCGCTCTTGGCGGCCTTATAGAGCGTTACGTCCCGCCACTTGGTCGCGGTCACGTGACCGTAGATTCCCGAGCCGCTTACGATCTGGTACTTCACGCCCCGATCTTCCAGCGCGAGCACCTCGAGGGTGTGCTCGTGCCCTGCGGCGTGCATCAGCGGTGGATATTCTCGAAACACCTTATCGAACGCGGCACGCATGCGCTTGTTCCCGGAGCCGGACTGGTCCTGGTTGCTGATACCGAGCATCCGTGCAACAGGGTATAGGGATCCGATGACCGGTAACGGCACCCAGAGGAAACCTTTCATCGCAGTGAGAGGAAACAGGTGGTCACGCCAAGTGAAATGACCGCCGTGGCTGCCACTCGAAAGGAGGGGATGGTGAGCTACGACGATGGCGTAACGATCGCCGGCCTCCGCAAGCGCCCGCCCAAGCGATGCAAGAATCTCCTCTTCGGTCCCCGGATCGCACTCCTCCTCACCGGGCTTCTCGGCGGAATGGAGCCACCACTGGGTGTCTAGGGTGATGAGCCGTAGCCGCTGACCGAGGTCCACGACTTCCGGACCGGGGCATCCACCGCGCGGCAGAAGCTCTACCTGACCGTCGTTCCCGTGCTCGCGGATGAAGCGCTCCTGCCGCTTCACCGCGCTCCACCCCCCGGCTCTTTGTTTCGCCCAATCGTGGTTCCCGGGAACGAAAATTCCCTTTGCGTTGGTGGCAAGGACTACGTCCATTTGATCTTTGAGACGACGATCCATCTCGGTGCGGTTGTCGGCCTCCGCGTGGGGCATTCCTTTCGGGTATATGTTGTCACCGAGAAATACCACCGCCGACGGAGCTGGCCCTTCTCGAATCTCCGCCGTCAGTGCCTCGAGGACGGGCTCACGCTCACGCTCGGGCTCCCCGGCATCCCCAATGAGGAACAAAGTGAACTGCGGGGCGCTGGCAGGCGGAACCGGCGCGTGGATAGCCGGGGCCCGGCCCGCACACGAGGAGACTGCGAGAAGGACTAGAGGGGCGAAGAGCCGATGTCGTCGCAATTGCGGTCCCCCGGAGAGAGACGGATACCCGTGAGCGAGGGGACGCCCCTAGGGCTGCGGGTCCGTTCGTTCCGAACTTCTCGTTGATGTATCAGTGGACCTCCCCAGCGCGTCTCGGCGGGCGACTCGACCCTCGACACCAAGCTCGGAGAGTTCGGTGCGCCGGAGAGACAAATCGAGTGGTACTAGCATAGTCGAGGATTGCGGCCAGATTTCCTCGTCGACGGCAGCCATCCCGACCTCGATGTCGTCTTTGGTGATGTTGACACCATGTAGTCAGTAGCGTGCGGACAACGCAGTCACGACTAGTGACGCGATCTACACGGTTGCGACAGTCGCTGCTCGCTGACGTGGGTGGAGGCGACGGTTGCCCCGGGTAGAAAGTGATGAGAGCAGAGGCGGGCCGTTGACTGCGGCCCTCCTCCGCTTCGAGTCGTTCAGCGCGGCCCGCTATTGGTCACGACGTCTTACGGACGTTCGTCAATCGAACCGGCTCCGAGGAAAAGTTCTCGATCTCGAGCTGCTTATTGTCCATGTCCAGCTTGAGCTTGACGCCGATTGCCATGCGTCCTTCCCCCTTGTCTTCCTCGTCGAGATCGAGCACGACGATTGTCAAGCCGTAGTCGATGGTCCGCGGCATACTTACGGCTTCCCAGTAAGGAATCGGTCGATCCAAAGCCAGGACGATGCGCCGCTGGCCCTCCTTGCGGAACTCGCGAGCATAGCGGATACGCTGGCTGGGAAAGGATGACCGCCGCGTCGCCGCGGCCGCCCGCTGGGCTCGGGGATTGGTTGTATTGAGGCCGCGGCTACCGGTGATGCGGATGAAGCCGCACTCTTCTTGTTTCTGAAGTGCGCGAATGAGAACGTCTTGATCGTTCTCCATGAGCGCTGCAAAGAGCTCCTCGCGCTCTTCCTCCGAGCTCCAGCGGCTGACGGTAATTTGGAATGTGGTGGTCGTCCCCGAAGCGTGGATGCCCATAACGATGGCATGGGCTCGAAAGGTCTCTTTCTCGGCTTCTTGCGCCCATGTCAAGCCAAGGCCTGTCAACGCCGCGATGAAAGTGAGCGCTGGTATTCCGGCGGTAGACCGACGAATTGTAGTGTTGCTGAGCATCTATTTCCTCCTGTTCAATGAATGTCGAGGATCGCCCGGTTCATGGGTGCTCTCCGTCCCATTTCATGAGCCGATCGATTCAACCGCCGGACCTTACCATAAACCTGATCCACGCCACGGGGTTCGGCCTTCTTTCGGAGCAGATCACGGTGCTTCGCTTCGAGAAGACCGATCGGCACTGACCACCGGCCTCTCCCACCTTCCGGAGACGGAGTCTCCTCGCACTTGGAGCTCGAGCACGCCTTCGAAACCGATCGAGCCTTTTAGCCAGTTGCCGTCAAGCAGAATCTGGCCATACCGATCGTGATCGAGACATCGTCGGCTGGTTCTCGCCGACGAGACCGAGCACAGCCCAGAGCGCAGCGTCGTCGAATCCCTCGGGAATCGCGAGGCGGCCGTCGCCCGCAAGGGTTTTCGGATCGAGCCCGAACCCCGCCGCGTCCAAGCTACGACGCCCGGGACGCCGGCGAGCCGGTCCTGGACGGAGATCCGGTGGCGGAAGGGCAAGGAATTGAAATCGAGACGGACGCGCCGTCAATTTTGGAGGACGCGTGAAGAATTGTTGGCGTCCGATCGCATTAGCTTCCGATTCGACGGCCGACTTCTAATTCCGTTTTGGGACTCGAGCTTGGATTTCTTCTGCGGTCGCCAAGACGGATGTTACACTGGGCGGGATCGCAACGACCCTGCAGGGAAATCGAGTGACGCGACGGAGTCCGGGAGGGGACCATGTTCAGAGCAGCCGTTTTTCTCATCGGGTCGTCCCTGTTCGCGGCCCAATCGTTCGAGCCCGCGAAGCTTCGGAGTGGAACCGTGAAACCGGTGAAGATTATGACCACCACCGCGGGGATGGTGCTGGTGGAACTGACCGTGGACGAGCGCGGTATGGTTCGGAGCTCACGCCCCGTGCACGACGTGGCTCCATTCACCGAGCTCGTTCGCGAGACTGCCATGAGCTGGAGATTCGACCCGGCCCGGGAGAACCGCTCGAGGACGGAGAGCCATGTTCTCGTGATCGGCTTGTACCGGCCTCCAGCCATGCTCTTCGCGCTCTCCGAACCGCCGAAGCCCCCGCCAAGAGAAGGCTCCGACAGTATCCCTTTTCCAACGGAAGTAGTGGTTCCTCCCTACCCGCCGAATCGCATCGGTAGTGCGAACGTCCTTGTGGAGTTGGACCTTCGGGAAGACGGCTCGGTGGCCGGGGCCCGAGCCCTCAGCCCCGAGACCGGGTTCGATGATTCCGCGATCAGCACTGCCCGGGGGTGGCGCTTCCGACCAGCAAAGCGGGGGCGCCGTGAAGTTCCCGCACGCGTTTACATGATCGTCAGCTACCGTCAGCCTCTCTAACCGGGCCTCGGTCAACTCGCAGCGCGCTCGATACCGAGCCTGTTCATGCGCGATTCTAGCGTCGTGTGCTTGAGACCCAGGATTTCTGCGGCGCCTCTCGACCGCGGACGCGCTATCCGACCTGCTTCAGAACGCGCGGGATGTGGTCCCTCTGCACTTCCGCGAGCCGTCATGCCCGGAGTCGTCTTGGTCTCTTCGCAGGTCGGTATCGATCCCGGCGGCCGTTCTGCGATAAAATTTGCCGCGTGGTTACTGTCTTGTTCTCTGGACTTCGAGATGTGCCCGGCGACGAGGGGAAAACATGCGTTCGACCAGCCTGGCGATAGTCGTTGTACTGCTGGCTGTCCTCGGTTGTTCGACCGCGCCGCCGCCGCGAACGCCCGGCATGGAGGCCTTGCGCGTCGAAATGACGACAGCCGAGTAGCGGCTTCAGGTCTATCGATTCGAAAGCCACTTCGCCGCTATCGTGCAAACCGCCGCCGATGAGATTTCAGCCGCGGAAACGGACCCCAGCATTCGCGAAGCAGCCGTGCGATGGAAGATCAACTCCATCCCCGCGATGCAGGCCGCCGTGTTCCAGCTTGATCCACTAGCGGCGCTCGCTGACGCCTGGGGTCTGTGCGCGCAAATGGAGCGCTTTGCCACGGGCGCCGGCAAGGATCTGTTCGGTGATTCTCAGCGCATCGCGGTACAGGATTCGTTGACACTGAGCGAAGACGTCGCGGCCCTGGCGCGGTCCGTCGTAGGTGACCAAGTTGAACACCGCGTGCCGCGGCGGGAAGACCAACGGCCGATGCCGGTCACCATCGATGCGGGATTTCTTCGTCTCTAGGTCGGCTTTGTTGATTAGACAGACGATCTCGATTGGATGGTCGAGAGGGGAGATCAGCCTAACAACTATTCCCTTCCCTTCCATCCTTTCGTCGGAAAAGACAGACACATCTCCTCCCATAAAATCGCCGAGAGTTTCCGCCAGTCGATTCTGGATTTCCTCCAAGAATTCTTCGACATATCCTTCTTCAGTTTGAGTCATCTTCTCCTCCTCCAGTTGTTAAGATGTAATAGAGACCTCTTCCTCCCGAGAAAATCGCCAGGAGGATCCACAAGTGAAATTCCAACTCACTCATTGTTCCTCCTCAGTAGGTAATTCAGTCAAGTCCAGAATTCGAACACACTCGCAAATGCTACAAGTCAAGAAGATTGGTCCAGTTGGTTCATCTCCGTCGTGTTCTTGAGTCATCATTTGATTGGTTGATTCTCGACAGGTCATGCAACTTTTGATCGTATTCATTTTCTTTGATCCCTCATTTTTTCGATGAGCTCTTGAGCAAGAACACTTATCTCAGTTTCCCGTCGGAGAATTGACTCTCCTCTTTCTACCAAGAACATTTCTCTTAGGAGTTCTTCCCTAGACATCTCGGCGGAATTTTCCTCATCAAGAATCTCAAAGCAGTTCAAGAGTTCTTGACGAGTGAGAGAACGGACATCTTCTTCAAGTTGATTGGTCGTGGAAAGAGTATCGAGGATAATTGTTGTGACATCTCTTCGAGTACAAGTCTCACAAAATCCTTTGTCAGTCTCAGAACCACAATCGTCGCAGAATTCTTCAGGCATAGCAGTTTCTCCTATTGGACTGGACAGTCATCAAGATGGTCAAAATCCAACTCGCCACATTCAGGGCAGGCCAATTCTTCGAGGGCTTGTTCCTTCACTTCTTGAGGCCAGTCGATTTTCTTCAACTGACTTCCTTGCCTTTGAGCCTCGAGGATTTCCTTGAGGACCTGAAATGACAGAAACCAAAAGTGAGAAGACGTCTAGGAACAATAGATACCTTGACTTCTTTGTGCTGAACAATATTTGCACTCACCTCTTTTGTACTTGCCATCCATCCACTTCTCTTCCATTTCACGGACGTCACAAAAGGGTGAATGATAAACGTCTTCGTCTAAACACCATCGACATTCTTCTACTACCACTAACGGGCAGTATTCATTATTAGCCGACTTGGAATTTCTAAGAGTGCTAGATGATTACTATTGTGATCGTGGTGGTGGTGATTTTTCTCTATGCGATCTATGAGAATTTCGTCGAGACCAAAGCCAACTTGTCAATCAAAGGAGATGATGATGATGAATAAAATTCTACTGCTCTGCCTGGTCTTCACAACCTCTTGTGATGTCCTAAAACAAGGAAGGGGAAATGGTGGACAGACTTCTTCGTCCTCATCTTCTTCTTCTTCTTCATCTTCATCTTCCTCATCGACAGGAAGAACTACTCCAGGACCGAACGGGAACAGTTGGAATTGCGGAATTGGTTTAGGAGTTTGTGCCTTTGAAGGAGCTGAGAATTATTGCATCCCTGACGGAACTTTTTGTTGTGGGAATTCCGGTTGGTGGGCGGTAACAAGCGATACCTTGTATGGAACCGCCTACAATTGTCAACGAGGAGTTTCTCTCAACTGGGGATTGTATCCTCGACAAGCCTTTTACACGTATGTCAACCAAGCAAGTTGCCTCGATACAAAGGTCTACGATTGTAATAGTCGGCCTAGGTAACTTCTTTTGAAGTTGAATGATGATGGGAACGCCTATCATCATTCTTCTTGAGAGGAGGAAATCAATGGATGAAATTGAAAGCTCTTGTAAAGTCTTGCACGTGCATTGGAAGATCTAGGCAGGACTTTGACCGTCCGCAAAAAGAGGTGGACTTCTTTCACCTCAACTCCAAGAGAATTAGCAGCAACTTCTCTTGCTGCTTCCAATCCGTCCGGATGAGAGACAGTGACAAACCCCTCATCATAGGATTTCAAAAGGGTCGAATAGGTCTTGACGAGAAACTCAAATTTCTTCATTTTGAACCTCCAAGAAGAACCTTCGAGATTGTTGGGGGAAATCTCGAAAGGCCTATCTTTGAGAATCAACCTCGATAACGTCGACCCTTTGACCTGCCGATGCGGAGCCCAGATGAAAATCGTCGCTTTCGTCACTAAGCCCGCCTCCATCCGGCGGATTCTGGCGCACCGCAAGAACAACCCCTCGCGACAAAGAGC
>Ga0209988_10000128_pt1 | contig 39878 bp, 50 predicted proteins | sample N075metaG_FD_183115 | JGI IMG/M metagenome (GOLD analysis project Ga0209988, IMG submission 183115) | Deep subsurface microbial communities from Kermadec Trench to uncover new lineages of life (NeLLi) - N075 metaG (SPAdes) (version 2) | ecosystem: Environmental > Aquatic > Marine > Ocean trench... | reverse complement strand
GGGGATATTCTCTTACAAGATGGTAGTCCACTCTTACTTCAAAAATGTACGCAAACAAGACCGCACACTACTGACTCTTTCTTAGCGACAGGTGGAGTCACGGTTGTCACAAAAGAACACACAACCGATTCCGTACTTAGGGAAATAGACGTTGAGATTGCACATACAACCGATTCCGTACTTAGGGAAATAGACAATGAGATTGCACATACAACCGATTCCGTACTTAGGGAAATAGACAATGAGATTGCACATACAACCGATTCCGTACTCAAGGAATTAGACATTGAAATTGCACATACAACCAACTCAGTCTTAGGTGAACGCGATCCTGGATTTACCCGATTACATTTCACAGATTCCGTACTCAAAGAGTTAGATATTGAAATTGCACATACAACCGATTCCGTACTTAGGGAAATAGACAATGAGATTGCACATACAACCGACTCTTATCTTAAAGCAGTAGAGGAAAGATCACATACAACTGATTCCATACTTAGGGAGATAGGCGTTGAGGTTGCACATACAACTGATTCACTTATTGGAGGTGCTCCCACAGTTGCACATACAACTGATTCCGTACTCAAGGAATTAGACGTTGAAATTGCACATACAACCGATTCCATACTTAGAGAAATAGATAACGAGCTTACACACACAACCGACTCTTATCTTAAAGCAGTAGAGACACGAGCTCATACAACTGATTCCGTACTTAGAGAATTAGATAACGAGATTGCACATACAACTGACTCTTATCTTAAAGCAATTGAAACACTTGCACATACAACCGATTCCGTACTCAAGGAATTAGATGTTGAAGTTGCACATACAACTGATTCACTTATTGGAGGTGCTCCCACAGTTGCACATACAACTGATTCCGTACTCAAGGAATTAGATAATACAGTTGCACATACAACCGACTCGTTCCTTAATGCAATAAGCACAGTTGCACATACCACGGACATTAACACAATTGATTCGCGTCAGTGTCACTTGCTTACCGAAGCTGGTGGATATCTACTTCAAGAGGGTGAGGGACGTATTCTATCTGAAAAGTGTACGAGAACACTTGCACATACAACCGACTCTTTCTTAGTTGTAACTGGAACTAAAACAATTGTACATACAACCGATTCTTATCTTAAAGCAATAGAGACTAGAGCCCATACAACAGATTCTTACTTACTTGCAGTAGAAACTAGAGCTCATACAACTGATTCTTACTTACTTGCAATAGAAACTAGAGCTCATACAACCGACTCAGTCCTTAGAGCAATAAAGACAGTTGCACATACAACCAACTCAGTCTTAGGTGAACGTGAGCCAGGGTTTACTAAACTACATTTCACAGATTCCGTACTCAAGGAACTAGACATTGAAATTTCACATACAACCGATTCCGTCCTTAGAGAAATAGATAACGAGATTGCACACACTACTGATTCTTATCTAAAGGCAGTAGAAACTAGAGCTCATACAACCGACTCTATTCTTTTATCAATAGAAACTAGAGCTCATACAACCGACTCGTTCCTTACTGGAGCTCAAACTGAATTTCATACAACCGACTCCGTACTCAAGGAATTAGATGTTGAGATTGCACATACAACTGACTCCGTACTTAGGGAAATAGACAACGAATTAACACATACAACTGACTCTTATCTAAAGGCAGTAGAAACTAGAGTCCATACAACCGATTCCGTACTCAAAGAGTTAGACGTTGAGATTGCACATACAACCGATTCTTTCTTAAGAGCCGTAGGAACTTTTACAAAAACTCACACAACCGATTCCGTACTTAGGGAAATAGACAACGAGCTTACACATACAACTGATTCTTATCTTAAAGCAGTAGAAACTAGAGCTCATACAACTGATTCTATTCTTTTATCAATAGAAACTAGAGCCCATACAACCGATTCCGTACTTAGGGAAATAGACAACGAGATTGGACATACAACCAACTCGGTATTAGGTGAAAGAGATCCTGGATTTACTAGGTTACATTTCACAGATTCCGTACTCAAGGAATTAGACGTTGAGATTTCACATACAACCGATTCCGTACTTAGGGAAATAGACAATGAGATTGCACATACAACCGATTCTTTCTTAGTTGCAAGAAAGACAGTTGCACATACAACTGATTCTTATTTACTTGCAGTAGAAACTAGAGCTCATACAACCGACTCTTTCTTAGTGGCAGTAGGCATCGAAACGAGAGCCCATACAACCGACTCTTACCTACTTGCAATAAAGACAGTTGCACATACAACTGATTCCGTACTTAGAGAAATAGACAATGAGATTGGACATACAACCGATTCTTATCTTAAAGCAGTAGAGACTAGAGCTCATACAACTGATTCTTATTTACTTGCAGTAGAAACGAGAGCACATACAACCGATTCCGTCTTAGTTTCAGCAAATACAGTCGCACATACAACCGACTCACTACTCAATCTTGTACCAACTGTCACACATACAACCGACTCATTCCTAACTGGTGCTCTAACTGTCACCCATACAACCGATTCATTCCTAAAGGCAATTGAAGAAAGGCTAGAAATTAAGGTGTTCATTCCCGACAATTCTGATCTTCAAGTTAATGAGCCAAGTAACTTGGATATCCAAGTGGACGAGCCTGATAATTCAGATATGAAAATCTTTGAACGTGACATTGAAAACATACCGATATACCTAAACGATGAGGAAAAAATAGAGGTATTAGGATAATGGCTGGCTGGGACTACATAATCGGTGAAACTGGATATAATCGTCCATTCGTGGTATTTGATAAGGGAACGGGTGAGCCAGTGGACGCTACGGGTATTACCTCAGCTCTTATGACAATCTTGGAAGCTGATCTTACAGCTACCACACCAGCTATCAGTGATATTGCATTAACCGTCGATACTGCTAATCCACTTAGAGTTTTACTAGCTGTAAATGCTGGCACTCCAAATGTCCCTCAATCAACTGGAAGTTATCTTGTTCAACTAAAAATTACAATTGGTAGTGAAATACGCAAAACCTATGAAGTAGATTTGAGGGTGTTTAACGGATGAGTAGTACCGAAGCTGGTCAAATTGCAAACTTGAGGGAAACCAAAAGACGACTCAATATTCCCGATTCCGTAAGTAGTAGTAATCTCAAAATTCAAGACTATATCCAGGAATCTGATAATTATGTGAATATTCAAGCTAGCCCACATACCACTACTCCAATTACAAACCCCTCCCCTGAATTGGTTTCACTATCTTCAAGCCTTGCCGCGGCATTATTCAATTACTGGCAAACTCCAACCAAGGATAGAAACCTCAGTGGAGTTACCGAATGGAAGAAGGCCATAGAAAAACACATTGACGGAGTGTATGCCCGTAAAAGTGCCAGTGGCTTGGGTGGAGGCAACCTATTTGGAAAGACAAGTGGGTTTAAGCAATAATGGTTAGTCAGGCTGAGGTAATCAGAAATTTAATTGAAACCAATTGGAGTTTAACTGGTCAACTCAATAAAGTAGAAACTACTGCTATGAAAGAAGTTGTAAGATTCTTTGATCGCCAGGAAGTTGAGGGTAATGAGTGGCCTAAGGCGATTACAGTAGAAAAAATAAATGATGAGGCTGATGAGAACACAGTCAAACATCCTCATTTTACCGAGGTTCGTGACAAGTATATTATCTCATGTCATTTCAGAGTGACAGATAGTGATCCTACTCCCTACTCTGATGCACTTGACCAAGTGGAAGATATGGCTGAGGAAGTCCAATTGATATTATCTACTGCTTATGATCCTCACGCTGGCAACGGCATATTTTTCGTGGTTAATACCCAATGGAATAAGAACGACCATAGGGACGGGGCTCAGATTGATCTAGTGCGATACATGACATTTATCCTAACCAAAATATCCTCAGAAAATCCAAACGTGGTTGAGGGCTTTGGAGGAGTTCTTAGAATAGACGGTGGAAAAATATATGCAGAAACTTACAACGTTCAATCAGTTCACGGTATGCCTCAACTATCTGAGGTCATAGTTGGAAATACAAAACTGCCAGTCTATTTCACAGGTATTTTCCAAGGTAGGATTAACGCTGATATGTTCCTTACAACTGAGGATATTGGGGCTCTAGGTACTGACATTAACCATATTGGGACTGATCTCACGAATGGAGAGGTTGATGAAAATGTGTTTTTACAGCAATTCAGTAATTCCACTCAAACTGTGACAATTACGCATACAATAAAAATTATAAACTTTGAAGTTGTAGGTTTTGTTGAGGATTTAGTGAAATTAAAAATGATTGGAGAAATAATTACTCAACCGACTATGGTGGTAGCTTAGATGCCTGATAAGGGATCTCTAACGAGCGTCATAAATGCAACCGAGGTTAAACTCTATCTTACTGATACTAATAATGAATACGTCCTTTTACAAGAATTAGACTTGGTACTGGATAGGCCTGAAACTAGAGAGGCAGTAGCTCTCGGAGCTGTCTATTTTTTCGGTCAACATAACAATATTTTCGATGCAACTATCCTAATGTCAGCTCCAGAGATGGATGAGTATTTGGATCTTAATGCTCTTACGTCAGGTGGACTCACAGGTGGTTCTTATCTTTTAGAATACACTCCAAAAACTGGTCCCGCACAAACTGTTACAGTTGACGCAGTAGTTCCTAGATTATCAATAGAGAAACTTCCAGAGGGTGGGACTAAATTTAGAGCAAGATTCAGAATTACCGAAGAAGTTACGAGTGCTGACGTAACATAGAGGGTAAAAATGCCCGAAACGTCCTTATCGGTTTTAAGGTTGGAAGCCTCTCCGTCCAGAGTCAAACAGCACATTGAAAGAATAAAAATAGATACTGCAATTAGAGAAATTCTAAATCCACTCAAGGAGAGATATACAGAGCTTGGAGCAGCGCAAAGTTTTATTGATTTTATTGAAATAGAGAATGGCCCAGGTATTACTGTAAAACTTGTTTTTGCTCATCCTATTTGTAGATGGCTAGAGTATGGTACTGATCCACACTACATTGATGCCGTGGAAGCTGAGTTTTTAATATTTGAATTTAGAAAAACAAGCAGTTGGTTTGATTCCAAAGCTGGAGATGATAGGGCTATCTTCAAGGGAGAGTCAGTCCTACACCCTGGTTTTCAAGGGTACAATCTCTTAGCAATAATGTTAGGTACGCTAACGCAAAACTATACTAGCGAAATAGTAAGACAAGTAACGGAGTATATGCAGAGGACGAAAATGAAATGAGCTCAAATTACGGAGAAGAAGATCAAAAGATTACCATTGACATTGAATTAGTTGTCAATACTGAGGACGTAGAAAAACAAGTCAGGGAGATGCACTCCAGGGAGCGAGGAGAAAGACGAATTAAAGAAAGTCAACGTGAGGATGTTTTACCAAGGGGGCTTCCAAAAGGGGGCATGGCTCCAGAGGATCTTGTAAAAGACATTAAGAGAATTAACTTGTTAGAGTTAGAGAGGATTCAAAGATTAGAGGGGATCAATATGGCTAAAATTGTAGCCCCAGCTACGGCTGGAGGAATAGGGGCTATGAATGGAGCAGCCCAAGATTTACTCAAAGAAATAAAAGGAATTGATCTTGGAAAACTTAGACAGAAACTTTATGATGATTTGATAAAAGGTAAGGGGCTGGCTCAAGGGATTGCTCCAGGCACTTTTGAACATGACATCCCAAATTTCGGAATGGCTAGAGTCCCAAGAGGAGGTGATCGACCTGATGAGTTTATCAAGAAAGTGAAAAACCCCGACGCTGGTTTGCACATTTACGGAGAGAATGACGGGCCTGGCACAGCAGAAAAAATAATGATAAAAGTGCTGGGTGGACCTCAACAAGCTCAGCAAGCTTTGGGTATGTTAAAGAATCCTCTAAAATTGGCAAAGTTTCTCGGACCAGTTGCCGCTCCCGTACTGGCAGGGCTAATCGCAGTTGAAATTACAAAAAAAATAATCAAAGATATGGTACGAAAAGGAAGTATATTTGACAGGACTTTCAAGAACGTGGTAGATAACAGAGTTGAAGTCCTCCGTACTAGGGAACAACAGCAACGTATTCTTGTAGGATTCGGACCAACAGCTCAACTAATCACTACCACATCGGCTGGAACAACCAACCCCCGTGACTCTTTTAACACATACGCTATCATAAATGATGGGAATAAAGACATTGAAGAAATATTTGCAATACGTAACGATTCGGGGTATAACTAAATGACTCTAGTATTATTTCGAGTGAATACAGCTGGTCAAGGATTAGGAAATTTAGATGCCAATGAACAAATTACATTTAATTCTACTGCTGATATTAACAACCATAATGGATTCATTACTCAGGTTGACATAACTAACACTACGGGAATCGGAAACAACCAAGCAGCAGAACAAGACTTGGGCGATCACCAGGATTTAGGTCCAGTTGAGAAACTATACGTCATAACTGGATTTATTTCAGTTAGAGATGAAGCTGAGAGTAATTCTAATATGATTAATATTATGAAAAAATGGGACGACGAGATTAAGACAAATACCAATTTCAAACATGGTAGGATGGGACTACTCCTAAGTGATTTTAGCCAATATGACTTAGCTCCAGTGGGGACAGGTAGTGATCAGCAAGGGCTAATTTGGAAATCTATCCAGTGGGGGCCACTAACCTATGATATATTACCACTAAGAGCAGATTTTAAAATTACCATGATAATTGATCTAGGGGATGACGAATGAGTGATAGACTTTGGAGTGGTCTAGTAATTCTCAAAGACCACGGAGCTGACGTTGACCTCTCTAAGAAATGGTCGGTTATAGAATATGAAGATGCCAGTCCTCAAAGTGTTGTTATTACTCTTAATGCTGCTAGAGGGCGATTTATTACTCAGGGTACTAAGATCCAAAAATGGGACAGGATCTATGTAGAGTTAACCGACCAAGCTGGTAAAAAAGTCAAAGATGTGTTTTGGGTAAATACAATGAAACGACAGCGTAAGAAAGGTAAGGGACTTCAATTAATCTTACACTGTCCACACCAGTCCTCCAATCTTATGAAACAAACTATTGCCAAACCTGGCAGGCGTTCAAGTGGCAAGGATGCTATGAATGATCTTATAAATCAGATGAACGTCAATAGGGGCTCCAGTGATCCTAGTATTGAAACTGTAAGTCCGTTTGACATTACAAATAAACTTGGAAATAATCTTGATGAGGGTACAACCAATGATTACATATTTGAGGCTTACAAAGCTCGCACAGCAATTGACGAGATTATCCAAAGAGAGGGTACTCCAGTTGAAGTAGGTGGCTCTTTCCAGTTTCACTATTTCAGATTCAAGTCAAAGTACGATCACGATACAGATAGTTTCCTAGACGTTGTTCAACTGCAAGTGTTTCAACAAGGATTCATGGAAAATCAATCGTCACAATTTACTAACATACCACAAGTGACATTAACAAAACCACTTCTGTCAACTGGAGATAGAGCCAATGTATTAGCATTAGATACCGACATGGAAGTTGAAAAGGGAACTAACCTTATAGCAATTGGTAACAAGGTTGGTGGTACTTATCCTATTGATTATTCACGATTCCTTGGAGCAAAGACTGTTTTTGAAAATGCGTTACCTTGGGAGGACGGAAAAGAGTATATCAGTGGAATTATTGTAACGTGGGCGATAGCTGGATCTATATCCACTTACCAATGTATTCAAGATAACCTCGCTAATGATGGTGTCAATGATCCCACTACGGGGTTAGGGACTTTTTGGATTGGACCTATAACTTTTGATATTCCTCCTACGTGGGTAGCCCAAGGTGGGGGTTATACTAACACGTTTGATGTAAAACATAACGAGATTGCATACCAAGCTATTGTAACTCACAGTCCCTCAGATAGCTCCAACGAGCCTCCTAATACCGAGTTTTGGACTAGACTTTCATGGCTACCAACTACTGAATATTCCACTCTGACTAACAACAAATTCCGTCATTGGTTAAACGCTGGTGGTGGATCAAAGTATTACTCAACTTTTGGATTCAAGGATAATGTAGCAGTAGTTGATCCTAGTGTAATTATAAAAGACGCTATACACCCTAGAACATGGGTTGACGCAGTAACCAATGACAGTGTGTTGTTATTACTCAAAACCGACCTTATGCAGAATGGACTGCCATTTGACGGATTTAGAGTGTTGTGTGTTGATCCTACTGACGGGACTTCGACAGGAGAGGGGGCTTTCGCTGGAAATGATCCAAACGGTGAGTCAATGGGTGGAAATATTTTGGAATGGCGTGATCCTCAGCTTACCAACCCCTCAACTACGGGAGATTGGTTTGTCTATAAAGTAACAGATAGTGATCAAGAGGTATATGATTTTGAGGATGGGTTCAGTTGGGTAAGAAGTCCATGTAATGCGACTTTATCAGCAGTTAACAATAATGGAGCTTGTGTTTTCATAATCGGTGGATCGCCAGCTACAAGGTCTAGCGTTTGGGAAAAAGGATCTTACAGATTAAGCGAACTCCCTAATGGTAAATTTGGTTTGTTTGTTGCAAATTCAAGTTTTGAGTGTGTCCATAACATAAGTTGGAATACGGGGTTAGGTCATTCTGATATAGGTAACGAACAACTTGGAGAGCCAAACTCTAACGCATTATTTGAGGAATTAAACTCAGATACCTCAGCTGTGTTTGTTCACTTTAACCCACTTGATCTTACGCAGTTTGGTAACTTTGCTGGACTTAACTTTGCGTTCCCTTGGCCTCGTCAAAATACAGGAGGTCAAACTATTGGCTCAGAGATTAATCTTCCAATGTTTGACTTGGATAATATGCACTTGTCAAGAGATCGAGATCGAATATGGTATGGACCTGAGGTTGAGGACTATTTTCCAATCCAAGATTTTGCTTTCTTGGAATTTTTTAGAGAACAAGCATTATTAGACATTTACACAGGCCCAGGAGGACCGAAAAGACAAGCTGATTATTCTATGGCAGTATGGTTAGCTGACAGAAATGATACCGTTATCACAATGGATTATACTCATTCTCACAATAACAACGCGTTCCCACAAACAGCGAAAGTAGGGAAACAAAAAATCTATCGAGCTATTCCTGGGACAAGTATATTTATCCCTGGTCAAGCTCCCGAAATCTTAGATATATTTGATTTTAGAAACGTGGTGCGAGGAGGCATATACACTAGAGATTCCTTTGATGCACAAAATAGATACAAAGGTGTCCTTAGCAGATTCCAAGTCCAAGGGGGCATAAGTGAGGACATTAAACTATCCATTGACGCATTTAGAATGACAAAGCCTCTAGTATGCACAAACGCTGATGAGCCACTTGTTAAGAACGAGAGAAACATAGAGCCAGCTAAATTACAGTGGGATCAGATTACTAATTATGCTCAACTCAAAAACTATGTGCTTGCTCAAGCGGCAATTACAGGATTCCGTACTGATAGATTTGAAGTCGAAACACCAGGTAGGTGTAATATTGCATGGGGAGATCCAGTATTCTATAACGATACGGAAGCTATCGACGTAACGTTTGATCCAAGTGGATTAGACCTAGATAATACTATACGAGCAACTGCCAACAAAATAACATACTCACTATCAAAAGGAGCTGACGGACCTGGTGGCTTTATCAGAACAATTGATTTAGTTACTAGATTATACCCAGATGATACACCATGAGCAGTAGCGGTATTAGAAAATTCAAGACTTTTGAAGATAGAACAATTGAACTTATTGTTAATCAAGAATCCAATTTTATCGGAGCTCTAAAAGTCACTGGAACTGAGTCCAGCTTTGGGGGAGTGGTAGGACTTGGAACTGCTACCAGTGGAGGTCCTGGGGCTCCAGTTGGTAATTTCCTAGAGGTCGCAGGGGGAAGTATGGCTGGCCCAATTGCATATTCCCCACAGCTCGTTACCGTGGACGTTGATAACAATGTCAACATAGGTTTTCAGCAAGGAGCTTTTTCCACTTACATCCGTGTAACTGCGACAGGAGCTACTGACGATTTAGAAAATATTATTGGAGCTCACTTTTCCGGCCAAGATATTATTCTGCAAGGAACTGATACGAAAACTATCACGCTAAAGACAACTGGTAACATCATCCCTCCAGGTGAAGCTGATTTTGATCTTGTTGATGATAAAATAATTAGAGGTGTCTTTGACGAGATTCAAAACAAGTGGGTTTTCTATACCAGTAGTGGAGGAGGTGGTGGATCAATCCCTGACGGGACATTAGAGAATCAGCATTTAGAATGGGACGATACGGCTGGAGAATGGAAAGCTGTCAATGATATTGATATGTTTGTTGGCGTCAATGCACGAGCTATCCATAACCTAGATGGACTTGATTTTATCAGTGACACAGCTGTTGCTTTCGGTAATTTTTCTATTGATGAAACAAGTGGATTAGAGGCATTAAATCTCAATCTACCTGACACAACCGATTTTACAATTTCTGACGACGCAGTAATAAAATGGCGATTCATTCCAAGCACTTCTGAAATTACCTTTGACGGAGGTGGATCTGGGATCACAAATTTCGGTCATTTAGATTTCGTTAACAACTTGGCGACACCCTCAGCCACGTTCTCAATTTATTCAAACGGTACTGATCTTATCGCAAGAACATCTAGTGGCAGTTCAAGAAACCTAGATCGTATAGTCGAAACCCCTATGACGAGAAACTTGGACGCTGGTGATAATGATCTAACCAATCTACAAAGTCTATTTTTCAATGAAACGAACAATGCTATTCTTGCTGATCCCGTAGGTATGTTATTCCGAACTGCTACAACGGACAGGTTTGATTGGGAAGTTGCTGGAACTGGTATCGTGATGACGTTAAACACAACTACTCTTGGTTTAGGAGTTGACCTTGCTATGCCTACTGGAGGTAACATTCTTGGTGGAGGTTCAGATAATGGAATGACAAACATCGGTCATTTAGATTTCATTGATAACTTATCCTCTCCAGGCGCAACGTTTTCTATTTATTCTGACGGTACTGATCTATTTGCAAATACAGGTAGTAAGGTAGTCAACCTTGATGATATTCCACAGCTAGCTCTTAATGAAACCGTAACTGGTCTATGGACATTCGACGATATCATTAGAGCTGGTGGAGCTGGTTTTGGAATGGACACTATTGGTCATTTAGATTTCGTTGATAACTTAGCCACTCCAGGAGCTACGTTTTCTATTTATTCTGACGGTACTGATCTAGTTGCAAATACTGGAAGTCATGTAACCAATTTTGATAATTTACCTGAGCTTACTATCGCTAACACATTTACCGCAATCAACACATTCAATGCCAATATTGTTGGAGGTGGGGCTGGTGAGGGATTAAGCAATATCGGTCAACTTATTTTTGTCGATAACTTAGCCACTCCAGGTGGTATCGCTATCTATTCAGATGGCACAGATATTTTCACAACTGCTACTTGGAATTTCAATCTTAAAAATTTAGAGAGTGTAACTGATATTATTTTACGTGATGGATTCAATACTTCAAAATTATTCTTTGACGGAGGTGTAGATACTTACATGACAGGTTCAGGTATAACTGGAAGAATTAATTTTTTCATGGACGGAAATAACAAAGCGTCGTTTGATCCTACTGGATTGGTTCTTGCAATAGATACATACCTTACAGTGGACGAAAGAACGTCTAATCCAGCAGCATTGACAGCTAAAGGAATATTCTTTGTTAAAGAAGTAAGTGGTAACGCTGAGCCTTGGTTTGTTGGACAAGGTGTAACTGCTCAGTCATTACTTGGTGGAGGTGCTGGTGGTGCAACTATTGAGCTAGACAACTTAGGAACTACATCTATCAATGCACAACTTAATTTGCAAAACGGAGTTAACATAATACCTGAGGATTTCGGTAGTGTTTTGGGAGATTCAACACATACTTTTGGAACTTCGTACTTTACTCGAATTAACTTTGATTTGACTACACGGTTTATTGCTGGAACTGGAGCTCTTGATATGATCGTCGAAGTCCCAAGTGGAGGAAATATGTTTTTTAGAGAAGCTGGAACAAACTTTTGGGAACTAGATGGCGACTCAAACCAATGTGTATTTTATCGTGATATTGCTTTAACATCGGGTGAGGCCATTAGATCACACCAAGGGGCTGAAATTGGATTTTTTGTTACTAACACAACTGTCGCAGTTGGCTCAGCTGGTAGTATGCAAATACCCACAACTACAACCACGATCGGTAGTAATTCACAGTTGAATACAGCTTTTGGATCTGCAATAGGTTGTATGGGGATATATGATACTGACACCTCAGTTCCCATACTTGCAATAAAGATTCAATCGAATAAATGGGCTTTGATTACATTCCCTGATAATGCTATCACGGTAGTAGGCGACCATGTAACCTAGAGAAACCTATTATATTACCTTTCCAGTAGGTTATCTATATGATGCCACCACAACAAATGCCACCATTGGACAGTAAAAAGATAAGTGAAATTCTTACCAATATGAAGAAACAAATGAGTCAAGTTAAAGGCGAAATGGCTACTATGGAAAACGACGCTACAAGCTCCTTATTTCACAACTTTGCTGGCATGATCAATCAAGTATATGCTGAGAAAGAACAAGCACAGAAAAAAGCCACTGATCTCCAAGCGACCATTGATAAAATCTATCAGGGCCACCCTGACATTAAGATCGCTATGGAAAAAAAGCCTGACGATAAGCCTAAAAAGAAATAAATAGGTAAGTTATCTAATTCATAATACAATGGAGGTGAAAGAATGAAAGTTGATAAAGTAAGCGAGGGTGGAAATTATCTCAAGGCAAAATTTGTAGAGGACCATAGAATCACTGAGTTGCAAATTACAGATGCAAGAACAATCGAGATAGTTACATTCAAAGGAAAGGACGGAAAACCTGACCAAGATAAGATCCAATGTGAGATTAATTTTAAGGATCAAGGTAAGGAAGATCCTAGCGTATGGACTATGAACAACAAATCCCGTAATGCACTAATCGAGGCATGGGGAGGCGACACTGACAAGTGGGTTAACAAAAAGATACCAATAACCCTAGGTGGTTCAGGCGAAATGCGACACATCCTAGTTGATGGAATGAGAATAGAATAGATAACAACTATTTTATTTCATTTTTCTTTTATTTTTTTAGTGATAATAAAAAAACAATTAATCAATCTATTTTTGCCTACTACAAAATCAGTCATTAAGGCCAAAAAAGATATTGCCGTTGAATTTTATGCTGACAAATGTAGTGGATGCTTCAAGGAGTATGGAGAGGGAAAATGGTTTGCCTACCACCACATGGACTATGATCCAGAACGTAAAACTTCCAAGGAGTTTAGGAATACAATATTATACAATCGCTACGTCCTGGGAGAAGTGTCCACTTTCCCTGAGAGGTTTGTGCTTGTTTGTAAATCATGCCACAACCGACTTGATAATTACAAGACTGGTATGGCTTTGGTCCCAAAAGATACTCTGACAAGACTATACATGATAGCATTTCTTTCTAAACCAAAATTAAGAAAGACTCGGACCGGAGGTGAATCCATAAAGTCCGAATCTACATCTCACTAGAGTTAGGGCAATAGGAGAGTGATGTCATTACTCAATATTTACAGCTTAAAAGAGTTATTAGTTCTATAAATTAACTAAATCTCTATGATGTTAGGGATCATTTACAAGAATGAATATTATTGAATTTGCCGAGATTTTTGATGATCTTGGTTTCAACTGTTTTCCACTAAAACATCATTCCAAGGAGCCTGCCGTACCAAGTTGGAAAGAATATCAAACTGAAAAATATACTGACGGCTTCAAGGAGGGACAAAATATTGCCGTGGTTTGTGGGGAAATATCAAAACTAATTGTAATTGATCTTGATGACAAGGCACTTGCCGAGATGGTATTTACAAAATGGGGCGACTTGTTACATCATACTTTTGTTGTAGAAACCCACAGAGGCTATCACATTTACTGCCGGCCCAAGGACGGAAAATATCCTCCCAATGCAAAACTCCAAGACAACAAGGGACGAGGAATAGACATAAAATCAGAGGGAGGATATGTGGTTGCTCCTCCAAGCATACACCCCGACGGAGGGAAATACCGTGTTGTTAGTTTCACAAAAGAAATTTCAGAGTTAGATATTCCAGGGTTTGTAAATGGACTTAACAAAAGATTTGGTTTTACTGGAGGATTAAAAAAAGCAAAACTAACTGATGTTCAAAAAGGAGGAGTTTCAGAGGGAGGACGAAACGACTCTGCTTATGTGATGGCTAGATACCTCCTAAATCCTCTGGAGGGAGGGTATGATGAAATAAAAGCATGGGATGAACTAAAAACTTGGAATGAGTCGTTAAACCCTCCACTTGAGAGGGAGGAACTAGAAAGAGTCTTTGAATCTGCACACAATATTCCCTTTGAGGATAAGCCATTAGAGTTTGACCGTAAAAGTTTCAAAAGAAACTATGTTGCACGTCATGTTACCGTAACCTTACATCCTAAAACTCTACGGGAGAATGAGGAAGTTTATGTCTATAAGAATGGCTTGTACATTGATGGGGGCGAAACTCACATTAAAGAGATGCTTCACCGACTCTACTATGGAATACCTCGGAATGAGGTTAACGAGCTTTTGGCTACTATTAGGGCTACTACTTACGTTACTAACGAAGATTTTGATACTTACCCTGAACTTATCCACCTCAAAAACTGCATACTAAATGTAAAGAATATGAAAGTGTTTGAGCAAACACATGATCTACTGACAAGAAACCAAATACAAACTGCCTACCTCCCTGATGCCAAGTGTCCAAAAATATTGAAATTCCTAACTGAGATAATGCCTGATGGGAAGGACCTAAAAACTCTCATAGAACTGCTTGCCTCAATTCTGCTGCACAAAATAAAATTAGAGAAAGCCATTATTTTTGTGGGAGATCAAGCCAACGGAAAATCCACACTGATTGAACTGATGATCTCCATACTTGGAGAACAAAATGTTTCAAATGTATCTCTCCAGCGTTTGTCGAAAAATAATTTTTCAACTTCCAATATGTTAGGGAAAATCCTTAACGCTTATGGAGATTTGGATATTGAGAGCATTGAGCAAACTGGAATGATCAAGCAGATTATTTCCCATGAGCATATTATGGTTGAAAAGAAAAACAAACAAGCATTTTCAACAAAAATTCCTATAAGATTATTGTACTCTGCAAACAAGTTGCCTGAGTTTCCAAATGCTGATCAAGCTATATTCAGAAGATTTTGGGTTATTCAATTTCCTATTGTCATCCCTCCAGAGAAAAGGGATCTTGAACTTTTGGAAAAACTATCTGAGCCAAGTGAAAAATCTGGATTCTTGAACATTCTCCTGGCTAATGCTCAGCAACTAATTAAGACCAAGTTCAAATTTACCCACTATCAACACTTGGAGGAAACAAAATCAATATGGATGTCAAAATCAGAATCTATTAGTGCTTTTGTAGAAACAGAGGTTTTGGTAAGACCTGATGGTATGCTAAAAACCACACACATCTATGCAGAATATAAAAACTGGTGTGTAGAACACACAGAGAAAATAATGTCAGATAGGATGTTCTTTGCAAAACTGGAGGGCTTGGGCCCGTTTACCAAGGGATTCTCAAAAGAAAATAACAAAACTATCAGAGTTATCAGAGGATTGACTACGAGGAAAATAGTTGAGAAAGAAAATATTGAGAAAGGTCAAAGTGTACTCTAATGGGATCGTGTACTAAATGCAAACAATACGTTCATCATACACAGAAAAAATGTCTTAATTGTGGGAAAGAAAATGTCATTTAGGTCCTACCACTGTAATAATTGTCAAAGGAGTTATGATAATTGGATTGACTGGTGTGACCACTTGTTGAACCGTCACAAAATAAAAATAATAAAAAATGAAAATGGAAAGTGGGTAAAAACACTACTTGCCTAGTTTTCACTTAGTTTTTCAATATGTGGTTTGTAAAATCTAATAACCTCATATTGATATTCACTCGATTCGGTTTTACGACTCATAATGTAGTTTGAAAAAATAACTATAAAAAATGGATAAAGGGGGACGGTTAAGTGGGACGGTTAAATCCCGTAACTTTACACCAAGAGTCAACTATGAAAAACTCTCTGAAAAGAGTGTCGCATTTTGTACAAGTTATATCTTGGTAAAGGCCCATTTCCCCGTGGTTTGCTATATCCCCGTACTCAAAGTCGTCGCCATTACACTCTGGACAGTTAGCTGGTAGATATTTTGTTTTCTCAGCCATTAGTTGCAGTCTCCACAATAGCCGTCATCATTGGAGCAGTCAACTTTAATTTCCTTGCATCCTCGACACCAAGCTCGATGAGTACCATGAGCTATGTCATAGTCCTCATCGTTTGGATTAGAGCTCAATGGTCATCTCCTCGACTCTCTTGCGTCGGAAAACTGCGTCGCCATTTGGTTTAAAGTCGAATCTCTGACCATACCCTAGGGTATTTTGACAAGTTTGTCTAGCATCTTGCCACATATCGGGTTCATCTGAGCCGTCACTTGAGACTATAATATCTGTCGTGAATCTCTTTTTGGCAATAATCAAGGCAATACACACAACCACATCGTAGGGTTTTCTTGCAGTCTTGCAAAAACTGAAAATCTTATCCTTTCTTTTTTGGATAAAACCCTCATCTGTGTCAACTTTTTTCTCAAAGAAAAAAGTCTCATGTGCATTTTTTCCAATGCCATTGAAGTATAGACTTGACTCTAGGGTTTTGTCATAATCTGTTATGATTGACTCAAGGCCTGGATTATCGTCCAAGACTTTTTTAAAGTCATTCAAGAACTGTTTAAAATCCCAACAAGTCAATGTTGGAATTTTATACCAGTAATGCGTGTAACCCATTAGGCTATTACCTCCGTTATCTCTTGCCATTCATCCATTTTGAACTCTTGATAAATTCCGTTTTCCTCTGGATCTCCAATAAACCCACTACACGAATCTATTGTTTCAGTATGCTCATGCTCCAAGTCACAGTTGAGAATCTTAGAATGGATATATCCATAGACATTACCTCTTAGATAATCATCATAGGTTTTTACCTCATTTTTCAGATAGCCCGTGACTCTTTCTATGAGTTTGCTGCTAATCCTCTCAACAGAGTATTCCTCCATGAGTTTCTTTTTTGTGGCATAGATAACACCCACGCATCCAGAATCCCATTGATCGTCATATGGATAAACTCTATCTCCACATGACATGGTTATTCCACTGTGATCATACAACCATAATGGTAACTGAATGGCAATATCATCTTGCGTCATATCATTTTTGTCTAAATATTCTTGGAATGAACAGTCTATTTGTTCATCCCCTAGTGAATATTGACTATGAGAGCATACCATAACCCCAAGGTTATCGTACTCTCTAGGCGACTCTGGATTTTCATCAAAAAATATCTCCAGTTTTTCGTCGCCTTTTTTGAACGTTTGAAATATGTTCATCATAATATTTTCCATGTTTTAAATTCTGCTTGAGCTTCCATATCCTCATGGCATTTGTGACAACAAAAACGAACTGTGATCCAATGCTCCCCCCATTCGTGATCTATTTGCTCAATGTCATCTGATCCACAGTGTACACATTTATCTGGATAGCCGTTATCAGTCAATCTTTTTTCCAGTTTTTTCTACAATTTGTTTCAAAATCATAATCATAATAAAAAACATCCATGTTGTAACCCTCAACAAACATAAAATCAATTATTGACTCAAGAGTCGCATCTTGCATTGACTCAAAAAGAAAATCCTCCAATGCGTCGCTTGTTAATTCCATTTCTGTAAATGGCACAGAAATATACATTATTTTTGGCTCCTCATGTGCATTTCAAAATGTTGCTCCAATGGTTGAAAACCTAAAACTGGAGTAAATTTTTCGAGGCATTTTTCACATTCTACTTGACTGTCATTGATCCAACAAAAAGAATCTTGGATAATTTCAGTTTCAAAGCAGTCACATTTGACTCCTTTTGGAGAGTCACATGAAACACATGACTCTTTTGTATTTTCTTTCATAGTTAGAATTAGTTAATACTTTGTTAATAACTTATCTAAATAATAAGAGTTAGGCATAGAAAAATATTATAGAATGGTAAAAGAGGGTAAAAATACCCTCCCTATTTGGATCTCTTTCTAAGATTTTTGCCATTCCAATAAGCTCTAACTGCTTTAGCTGAGCATTTATCGAAAATGCTGCTTGGAGGCATTTTTTCATCTGGACATGACATCGTGACATCGCATGGTATTTTTTTGCAAATTGTGTATTTTTCATCAAAAAGCACAAAGTCATCAGAATTTGGCCTATTTTGGGTTTTCATACTGTATGGAGTCTTTTCTCAAAATTACAAAAACCACAGTGAGAATACCAAACTGATCCAAGTTGTTTTTCATAACATCCCTTTTCAAAGCTTGTATATTTATCCCAGATCATTTTATGGCATTTTTCACAATACACACTAGACATTTTTTGGAGCCTCCAAAATTTCAGATTCTAAAACCTTAATACATTCCCATTTTGGAGGATCAGCCCAGCCAAAACTCACATTTTCCCAGTTTTTATCATGTGTCTTATGATGCTTATTCCATTCATCACAAAATTCAATCAATTTTTGACATATCCCACATTGATAAATCATTGATTTTCTACCGTTTGAAAATGTAAAACCTCCCACTATTCCGTCAGTGGGTTTAGTTTCCCATTTTTTTCCGTCTTTGGATGACTTGGTATTGAATGGTTTGTTTAGATTCATTTCTTAAAAATCGCTGGATCTAAGTTGTATTTTCCATTTTTACCACAGATTGAACAAGCGTTATCAGTCCATGACCACATTTTGCCATGAATACAAACTGGTAGTATATTTTTCAATGACTCATCATTCGTATATTCTAGCTTGTACCATAGAGTTTCACGGTTTTCTTGTATGTTTGGTAAAATATGCTCCAAGCATGATCCAAGTTTGTATTTTTCGTTGACCATGAAATAAGAGCCCATTTTTTGGCACTCCTCACACTCCAGATTTTCATCCCATTTTTCAAGGCTCCATAAAACCCCGTTTTCTCCGTCGTCAGAATACCACACTTTAAAAGATTGATGATTTTCATCAGATTTTGTGTTTTCTGTTTTGCCAGTTTTATAAAATTCTGTATTTTCCATGATTATTTCCAAACACAGAGATACAACTTGACAAACAAGAAATAACAAAACATAGAATTGTTTTGTATTTCTAATCCGTAATGATCAGATTTTCCAACTAAAACAGTATGACGTTTTATCCTTAGTTTCATAATGCTAAAGACTCACTAAAACTATTTTTTGGATAGAGTCTATAATTATCATTCAAGTTGACAATATTTTTAGGATTGAAAACTTGGATAAAATTATCTATCTGACGGTTTGATGTTGGACTGCATCCTCTGATCATCTGCAATAATCCCGATTTAGTGTTAAATCGGATTATATCAACTTTATAGTGCTTGATATAGATTATTTCTTTCTCTGATCTTAGAGTCGCCATTTTAACCAGTTTTAACTCAGTCAATTTTTAAAATCCTCAACTAAGGCGTAAAACTCTTTTCTAGTTCTTGGAATTTGACAAAACTCTGCCATTTTCTTACTCACTTGTTTTTTACAAGTTATGCAAGTATAGACAAATTTCCCGTCTAAATCCGTACTCTCTCTAATGTGTGACATTTCCCTTTTTTCATCATCTTTGAATGAATGAAGATTAAATGTGTCCATGTGCAAACAGTTTTTAACAAAGTCGATTTTGTTTCTTTTCTCACTTGATCGTACACTTAGCAGAGTTTGTAATTGATAATATAATTCTGCTTTTGTGTTTCCCATGCTAACGGATGAAATTCCTGTGGTTTGCATACTGCATTTCTCTAAATTCATGCGTCCATAACTGGAGCCTATTTGATAACGGCATTTTGAACCGTCATTTAATGCCTCTAGTTGATATTGGAGCATTTTTTCCGTTACTCTAAAAGTCATTGTTCGTAATCCTCCAATGGGAATAAATGATCTGTACTCTCAAAGGCATCTAAGACTTTCTTAAACTCCTTGAGTTTTTGCATCGTTTCCATCAGTGATGAATAGTCATCCATTCTATAATCTTGGAGTAAATAATCCATGTTTGACTCTGCATCCATAAAATAATCTGTCTTTTCTGTTTGGTTATTTATTGTGGATATGTCACTAATTTCTGCTTGGATGATTTGCACGTTTTCCAATGAATGTCTAAATTGTGCCTCTAATTCATTCATAATTTTCTCTAAGTTCTCAACTTTGGGAATTTCTGATCTTACAAAAGACATTAGTTTGTGATCTCCTTGGCTTTGATGATGTCTAAGGCTTTGTCGCAAACTCTCATTCTAAATACATCATCCTCAAATGCGTTTGCATCCGTACCGATAAAGGTTAATGACTGCATGACTTGAGGGTTTGTAATTAACTGAGATATTTCATCCTCTGTTAAGCATCCACTACAAGTCTCGTCATTTAAGAAATACAAGACTTGATAGGTTTTGAGAGTCATTTTAAATTAACTCCTCCATGTCTAATTTTAAATCCTACTTCATTGTTCATACGAATTAAAAAGCCGTATTTACAATTAATAGATTCTTTCTGTATTATGGGTACAGATTTTCCTTTGTTGCTAATGATTTGCATTAGTTCTTTACGTGAATTACCTTTGAATATCACGTTTGAATTATTGCTTATCATCTGCATTAATGTGCTTTTCATTAACTTAGATTAGGCTATTACTTATTAATTAACTTAATGGATGATTAAGATATTAACTCAATAGTCACGCCTTATACCTTGCATCTATCAAACTATTTTATTATATAGTGTATGATGACGCTTAATTCATTCTATGGAGTCTTTGATGTATTCAATTAAGCGTGACTATTGAGTTATTATGTTATCTAATTGATTATTATGGCGTACCCTCCCTAATTCATCCCATTGGTTAAGTCAATAGTTTGATAAGGTTAAGACTGCCTTTTTTTCAGAGCGTGATCAAAAGTAAAACAGATTCACAAACTTGGAAACAAACACGCCAAGCACAAAACAAACTGAAAACCTAAAAGCAAAGTGTAGTGACTGGGCCTGGGCCCAGGAGCCCAAGATGAGCCCCGTTGCCCGATTGAATACCCATATCATGCCCCGTTGCCCGAACGGAGCCCATTCTTCAAAGTTGAGGCTCCAAGCGTCAAAACCTAGCCAGGGTACGCACCCTCCGACCTAGACACAGAAACAAAAAGTACAAAAAAATTTTTATACCAAACAAGTAAGTTATCTACGTGGGGATAATGGCTATAAGGAATAGTATGGATTTGTTGCCAGGCTCAGATCCTAACAGCCCGTTTTGGGAATGTGATAGGTGTAAGGAAAAGAACTCAAACTTGCGTGATGTATGTGTATTTTGTGATAAGGGCATAAAATTAAATTCTAGGCGTAAAACTAAGACAGCCCATAAGACAGGGCGTTATGCTGATGACATTTAACAATCTTAATATATTACCAAGTTATTAAATAGATAATATGCAGAATCAAAAAACGTCGCTTCGCGACTTACGAGTAACTATTATGCTCAGCCCACTTTTAAATCAGGCAATCAGAAAGTTACAAGCAGATACCATAAAAAAGACACAACGCTCATGGTCATTTTCAGCACAACTCAGTGAAGTGCTAAGAGAGGGGTTGAGGAATATATGACAGTAGTTACCAAGTGCATCACGATCACAGAGGAGCAAGATAAGAAAATCAGAGTCATCCAACTTAGGCGAATGACTGCCGAACAAAAGACGGTTAGTTATTCCAGCGTACTACACCAGGCAATTAATGAGGGGCTCCAGAGAATAGCATGACTGATCACGTTGATTGGAAATTTGACGTTAAAATAAGCAACGACAACGCCAAGAACGAAAAACGAGTTACCGTCCACGCCAGGAGTGATGAATCGCTCAAGGAGGCAGTTGACGACGCAGAGGCATTATTCAAGGACTCTATGAAATGAGCGATAATACCTACAAGGCATTATTTACAGGAATCACGATTGGCTTAGTTTTTGCACTTGTAATATTTTCCGTGGGATTTTACGCGAAATGAACTGTCCATCGTGTGACAAATCAATAAAGCCCCTAATTCAAAAACCTCATCTAAATACAATAACTACAACAAGTACGGTTGACTTTGGAATAACTGGAGCCGATGGTTTTGCAGTTGCGAGTTCTACGAATATTGAAACCAAGTCCGTGTTCAAGTGTTGCAACCCTGAGTGCTGGGTAACAAGAGTCGAGGTTGATTGGGGACAGTCTTAGAAATGAGTGACGAACATGAAATGGGAATGAGTTTGATTAAACAAGAAATGGAAATCAAAGCACTCAAGGACAAACTCGACAAGATTAAGGAATTTGTTAATTTCCAACTAAAAGAGATTCCAGAACACTATGATTTTGAATGTGATGAAAAACGAGAACTAATGGATGGAATTAAGGAGATCCTAAAATGACCGACGTTTGGATAAAATCACCTACTTGCGAGTGTGAGTATCTAGGACCACCTGGCAAAAACAAATTAGTTCTCGTTGAGGGAAACACAGCGATTTGGACTTGTCCCCATGTAGATCCCTATATTCAAGAAAGAAAGAAAGAGTGGGTATTGCAAGAATGAGTCTTATACAAAAAGCCGAGGAGTTTGTCGAATTACACGGTGGCAAGGTCACAGGAACTATTCAAGGTCGAGATGGGGCGATTGCCTACAAAGTTGTAAATGGCGAGAGAACTTTCCATATTTACTATTCACGACGTTGGTATTACCAACCTGATGGTATCTCGATTCCCGAACACGCTTTAGAGGTCGGACTTAAAGAAAACGCCACAATTGTCGTTTATGTGATTAATGAGTGCGTTTGGCAGTATGCTACCGAATGGTACAAACTTTCTACCAATATTAAAAATACCACTCACGGTGGCACAACTGAAAAACTAATACTAAAGGAGGACCTATTAGTTGGCTCGTTCAACAAACCACGAAAAGGGATGGATGAATTTTTCTAATGAATAAAGCACGATTGGATGCTCGCAAGCGAATGATGAACAAAAATGCTAAAAATCCAGAATACCTAAAAACCAGTTATGAGAAACAGAGAGTAAAAAGAGATGAATATGTAGATGACAGAAAGAGAATCTAGCTGTCCAGATTGCGGATGTGCTGGAGATGACCACGACGAGGATTGTGAAAATGAGTAGCTATATGCCCGAATCCAAGTCGGACACCCATGTTACTCCAGATAGGGTTTTTGAACTAATCAAGGATAAATGGAATTACGAGTACGATGAGTTTTATGATCCATGTCCAGTTAACGGAACTGAGGGCTTGACCACACCTTGGGGAAAACTTAACTTTGTCAACCCACCTTACACTTTGCTAAAACAGTTCGTTTGGAACGCGATGGGAGAAACAAATAACGGAAATGTTACAATTATGCTATTGCCGGCCAAAACTGACCAAGAGTGGTTCCATGACATACTTGATAAGGGATATGAGATAAAATGGATTCGTAAGAGATTGAAGTTTAAAAACAATAAATGGAGTGCAACTCAACCCCACTTCCTGGTAAGGATAAAATGAAATGGTTAAGTCTATTTTCAGGGGTGGGGGGATTCGACTTGGCGTTACAGAATCTCGGAGAGGAAGTAATTGGAGCTTGCGAGATAGATGACTTCGCTAGATCAGTTTATGCCAAGCGATTCCCAGGGACAAAAATCTACAAAGACGCAACAAAAATCGACGCAGAGCAACTCCCCGACTTTGACGGTATCGTTGCAGGATTCCCTTGTCAAACTTTCTCAATTGCGGGAAACAGGCTCGGATTTGAGGAGTCAAGAGGCACTCTATTTTTTGAAATTGTTAGGATTGCACGACAAAAACGACCTAGATACTTGCTACTTGAAAACGTTAAGGGCCTACTATCTCACGATAACGGGAGAACGTTCGCAATCATTCTCTCAACGCTGGATGAGCTCGGGTACGATGCGGAGTGGCAAGTGTGCAATAGCAAATACTTCGTTCCGCAAAACAGGGAGCGGATCTTCATTATTGCATATCTTAGAGGAGAACCCCGACCAAAAGTATTTCCTATCCGAGAAGTCGATCAGCTATCTGCAACGGAGAAACGTGGAAAACGAAAAAAAGGGGAGGGGATTCGGAGCGAAGATATTGCAAGTACCGTCGGATCAAGATATGGCTCTCTCCAAAACTCAGGGGAAACCTACCTCAAACAAGTCGGAAACATAGACCGATCAGGTCATAACTCCCTTTGGGGTAGAGTGTATGATCCAAATCGTACTGATGTAATTGGCAAGATAAATGACTCCCAATCGGGTATTGTATATTCTGTCGGTGGCCTGGCTCCAAACCTCAACGCCAATGGAGGGGGTATGGGGGCAAAAACTGGATTGTTTGCCGTGGCTTGGTCAAAATCCCATAGGACTGGAAATGGCAAGTATGACAAGAACCGTCATAATTATGGCAAGGTTGAGGAGCGAATCAAAATTGGAGAGTTCAACACCCTAAACACTGGAGATGGATGTCGAACTCAATCAAGTGCAAATTATGTCGTTGACAAGCCAATTTTCACTCAATACACAGATCATGCTGGCAGTAGGGTTTATGATCCAAAAGGCCCATCATCATCCCTAATGGCTGACAATGGTACGGGTTCAAGGCTGAAAATCGAGGATGGTACAAGAATTAGAAAATTAACCCCGTTAGAGTGCGAAAGACTGCAAGGATTCCCTGATGGGTGGACCGAGGGACTTTCAGATACCCAAAGATACAAGTGCATGGGAAATGCAGTTACCGTCCCACTCGTTCAGTTCATACTTTCAAAACTCCTTTAAGGTATTACTCCAACCTATTTTATTGGAAAATGAAATTGCCGCTATGATAGGAGCTGTGGTAGTCGGAACTCTTGCCATGCAATTCAAAATTAACAGGTGTGTAGGCCGTTTAGAGGGTATGTTAACCACTCATTTAGCAGAATACGACAAAAAGAAATAATTTTAAGTCATTGTATTCGAGAACAGTTATGAAGATTTGGACTGACGACGATCACGTTGGCAAGGTAGTAGTATCATTATTGGATGAATTAACAGCAGCTTTTCACATTTATAACAACAAACCCGAAGATGAAAAGGACTATGACTTAATTATCAAACTTTCATCGGCTGCTGGCTACCAAGCCCAGCTGTATTCAGGTTTGAAAAAATCTCACGAATTTGCAAGGAGGTTACAAGCAATAGAAAAAGCACTACGCAGAGCAACCCCCGAAGATTTTGCGATGGCTCACAATCCGGTCCTACTTGCAGAATCAGAGTCACAAGTCCAAACAGAGTTCAAATAGGCTTTGGTTCACTCCGATTCGTTTCGGTTAGGAAATATCGAAAAACAACTTTCTGAATTACAAGCAAAAGCGTTACCTGATAATGTTCCCGACAATATGCTAGAATTTATCCGAGAGTTCCGGCCAATGATTGGTAGAAAGCCGCTAAACTTCAAAAAAGATCCATTTTGGATTGAACCGTTACTTGATCCACATCCACACCAAATGTTTGTCAATGGACGGCAAACTTACAAGACAACCAATTGCAGTTCGCTTATTGCGAAAATAGCTTTGCAGAAACCAGGGTGCGAAGTTACATACGTCGTGGATGACGAAAACCACAGGTCAGCATTTTCAGAACAGAGATTGCGTCACGAAACTTTTATTTCAAATCCAAAGTTAGAGCGATACCTACCCAACGGAAAAGCAAACGTCGGGAGGATCAAGCTACTTAACGGTTCGGTAATATATTTAGTTACCGACGAAAATAAGTACCACGCTGTTGAGGGTAAATCTAATGAGGCTCTCATTCTGGACGAAGCCCAAGCTCAAGATATTGGATTTTTACCGATCGCTATGTATTCGCTCTCTAAAACTCACGGACGAGTCTATATGTTTGGAATTGGAGGGGAGGCTGGAAGTGAGTATCACCGAATGTGGAAAAGAACTGACCAGCGTGAATGGGTTTATGATGACCTCAAGTGGAGGGAAAGATTGGAGTTTGACGCTTTCGGAACAATTACTAATTCCGACAATGACTTGGCGAAAATACTTGCTGGTAAATGGGTTGCACAAAATCCTACGAATGTAGATTACAGAGGCTACCACTTTCCCCAGGAAATGTTCCCACACGTCCCATTGACAATTCACGATGCCGTTACGAAATACCATGTACAACCTGAGCTTTCAATAGAGTACCAAAAAAAACACTATCCAATGAGTATGTATCTTTCACACTGTCGAGCAGAATTTTACAAAGCAGAAAGACGACCTATCACTCCAGAAATGGTAGAGGCTTGTTATGTAAATTATTTGAAACTTTTACTGCCACATGAAGTCATTGAACTGAAAGCCATGTATGGTAACGAGATACGGGTGCTTGGCGGAGTTGACTTTGGATCTGGACCTTCTGCGTCAAAAACTGTCGCATCAATTATTATTCATTGGCGTAAGAGCAATCGGTATCAGCTTGTATGGGTTGATCCAAGGCCAGCCGAACATCCTATGGATCAAGCACGATATATTGCAGAGCTCTTTCGTAACTATGAAATTGACTTTGGCGTTGGCGATTGGGGATATGGACAGGATCAGATACCTCTCATCCAAGGAGGGGGACGAGATGCCAACGATAACAAATTCGAGGGCCTGGGCCGACATAAGTTTAGAGGATGCCAAACAATTGGAAATGAAGTTAAACCAATATCAGAATATGGTCAAAACACTGACGAACATGGAATCGAACAAGATAAGATCCAAATTGACAAAACAACTGTAATTCAAAACTTTATTGATTTTATTGGAATGAAAGTATCTCATCCGTTATATCCCAACGAGGAAAAATTCAAACAAATGATGTTTATGATCCCACACTTTTACGATTGGCAAACTGACTTTTTGATGGACGAGATGACAAACATTACAAGAAAAGATTTGGACGAAGTACAAGAAGTAATTACCGAAGATCCCCGTCAAAGGGCTATGAAGCTCTTTAACCACCCTCAAGATGCTGTCATGTCGATAATTTACTGTCTAGTAGGAGCCCAAAATTATAACCCCTCGGCCTATGAAATTACACCAATTAGGCGAAAGGCACGAAGAAAGTGAGTTTATAAGTTATTTAACTACTTATATAATACGTAGTGGCCACTTGCTTAGGACATAAATTCGGGACTGAATGTTATAAGAACTCAAAGTCGCCCAAAGCCAAAAACTGGAAATTACACCAATTATGTCATTCATGCTTTTGTATTCTAATTCTCAAAATTAAACCCCGAAAAGGTCACGGAGGCAAATATCTCAACGAAAACCGTCAGCGTGGTATGTCGTTAATCGAAACGTAATAACTAAGTAGGAGCCCGTGAGAGTTATTTTATGACTTGGAGAAGTAGGCTAACAAACGGGTTAGCCAATATTGGAGTTATAGATTCTAATCACTCAGAAATTTTTACCAAACCAGCGACAAAGAATAGGATGCCTTTGGGAGAATTACAAACCCTGATGGAAATGACACCAGGACTTTCTCAACCAGTTTGGGGACCTGAAATTTCTACCGTTGGAGCTTACAGTAGAGAGGGTTATACTTCAAAAACTTTCGACACGCCAGCTATTTCTTTTAGAACTCAAAAAGTTGGATTACAAATTGATGAAGATACACAGCTTGCAATTAATCACCTGTCATCTCAAGTAACTGGTGGAGCCCACTATGTTAAAGCAGAGAAAACTTTTGTCGTAGATTATTTTCACAAGCTCACAAAAGATTTACACTTCGATACACTGGACACAGAAATTATCAAAGAGCTGTTATGGTATGGTAATTCTGTTTGGAAACCAAGAATGGGAATTGCTAATGTAAGAACATTCAAAGACTTGATGCACATCCCAATTTCATCTTTCGCTAGAATTTGGTGGGACCGACAAAGGATTCCATACAAGTATGAATTTAGGGGAGCAGAATACCAGGGCTATCACAATCCAGGAGAGGTAATACATTTCACTTGGAATAAAGTTGATGCTAGTGCTTTCGGAACTGGTTTTGCAGTTTCAATGACAAGTCCACGGATGTTTGAAATGCCAATCAACGGTGGGGAAACCGAACAAAGAGAATTACAAAGTTTGTTAGATAGAAAATATGCAACTCAATACACTATGCAGTTAGCAGAGCAACGCTATGTTTCACATAACTTATGGACCGTAGAATCTGGAGATGAGGTTTCAAGACAAGCTCTACAAACTCAAGTTGAAAACCTAGACATCGGGCAAGATGTAGTAGCTGGAACAAAAGTTGAAGTCCAAGAACTTGGAAGTCAAGCCCGTAACTTTAACCCTGAACAATTTACCGATTTAACTATTGGACCTATATTCAAAGCTCTCAATGATTTTAGAGGCAAACAAGGAAGTAGCGAATCACACCAGTTTGCTAATGCTCGTAGCTCTGCTGCCCTTGACGAGATTGGATTAAGTGCTTTCCCAATCTCGGTCAAGGAGCAACTTGAGGAGAAATTGTTTAGGCCAATCTATGAGGCAAACCCCCTCCCTGATCCCGAAACTGGTGGCATGACATGGATGTCATGGGATCAACTCAAGTTTGAAATTGAATTTGGAAAGGTAGAGAAAAAAGACATACCAGTACAAGATCAAATCAAACTACTTGAATTATACATGAACTCCCCACTACCAAAAGATCCAGTTGTATTGAACAACTTGTTTGTACAAGCCGGCCTAGGAATTACAAAAAACATGGATGAGCAATTAGAGGCTATGTATGATCCAGCCGTGTTAGCCGCTCAACAAGCTATGGCACAGCCACAGGGATTTGAACAATCACAGCCACAGGATAATCCTCAACAAGATTACGTTGACAACGGTGGAGGAGAAATACCATTTAGTTTTGATAATCAGAATATGGGAAGTCCACCTATGGATAACCCAATTTACGACTCTATGGCAATTCAGCCAAGGGGTGATTTCCAAAATAACTATAAACGTGGAAACCAATCTCAAGCATGGGGAATCGGGAATTATGTCGGCTGATCCAATAGACGATTTGATAACAGAGGTGTCGGCACTTAGTATCGCTGGCGTTGGAAAATTACAAGAACATCATAATCCATTAGATATTCCATTCGGACATGAAGTTACCGAAGTTAATAATAATATCAAAGATGTCGATGAGGGTGGATTCGGCTCTGGACGACATAAAGGAGGTGGAGGAGGCCAAGGTGGAGGAATGTCAGGTGGAGGCGATTCTGGAGGTAGTGGATTCGGAGGTAGCGGAGGAGTTCAACCAGGTCCGTTAATTTCTTTTGGCGAAACTATTTTGAAAGAACTAATGGATGTAAAAATAAGAGAGAGCTGTCCATGTCACAAGAAGAAATAATTACTAAAATTTTACAGATGAAAGAATTTTTGATTGGTCGAGGTTTTTCCTACGTGGAAGCTGAACGCGCTGCACAGGCATATTACAGCGAACCTGAGCCTCCATACGCTAAGCCTTGGCCACCAACGGGTATGGGTATGGACTTGATGCCACAGCTTAATCTCCTACAAGTCTTTGACAGTGGCAGTCCTCCATACTTTCAACCAAACACAGAGGGTACAACTGAACCTTATCCTACATTTCCTACACCTGATCCACTTGGAGCTGTGAAAACAAATGAGCCAATCTACGATCCAAGTGGCAGTAACATAGGACACACTTATCAAATTGCAAACCACGTGGCCCAGGGGGATCAAACCAACTGGCTAGGGTTACAAACCCATATTCCAGCTCAACCACCTACTCTGAATGTAATCCCTTGGAATACAGCTTTAACGATCCAGCCTTGGAGATATGATATTGAACAATCTCAGATGCAACCAAACACCAGGCCAATCTCAATTTACCCAAGTGGCCAATTGAATGAAACTAAGAATATGCAAGAAATAATTGGTCAAGTCCGACAAGAATTTACATGGCTTTCTGAGGATTACATTTTCAGGGCGAAAGGATTAGCTGAGCAAGCTGGAGGAGTTCTATATCTTATAAGAGCCAGTCAAGAAGCTATCACAGATCACAGATCCGAGGGAGAGCCATACAGGAGATTACTCTCAGCTGATGAATTATTGCCAATGGCTCGCACAGCTATCGGACATGGTATGGACATTAACCACAATCCAGAATGGCAAACTGGAGCGAAAATAATAGATAGTGAGTTTGATATTGCTACAAAGTCAATTCAAATGTTAGTCTTAGAAACTGATCCAGAAATTAATCAAGCAATAAGTAACCAACAAATAACAGCTGTTTCAATCAACGGAGGATCGCCAAGGGAGGAAGCAGTACAACCTTGCGATCATAATTGTTCGCATGGGGAGTGCGAACTCTGTTTAGTACCTAGGGGAGTGGTTCTTGCAGAAAATGATGATATTGCTTTGACTTGGGTTGTAACTGATCCTAGAGGAATTGTTTGGAAAGGCAACGTAATTCCTTATGCAGAGCCAGGAGTTAAGACGACTATTATACAGCCTCTTTAACAAAACAACTTTAAACTATACCTTTCGAGTGCGAATAATGAAGTTACAAGAATGTAAGTCCTTGGCAGATGCTCAATCAATTCTACGAGGTACTACACCAACATTCCGAAAAACTGTTGAAACTGCTTTTGCATTAATAAGCAATCGAGATCCATCTCAGCAAGCACTTGGCCAAGGTTTTATGGCAACTGCTATCCAAGAATTGGATGCAGCCGAAGAACCAACTCCAAAGGAATCTCCAGGCCTAAAAACCAAAGGAGATCACTTCGTAAAAGAAGAACTCTTAGCTGGTGGGGATAAAAGCGGAACTGACGGAAGTGAACAATCAACTGACAATACTGAGCCTTACAAACAAGAGGGTACAGAAGAACCAGTTGGAGATTTAGGTAATCCAGAAATGGCAACCGAAAATCAAATGAAAGAGGGCTTTGGTCAACCACCCATGATGGGAGGTCAGATGCCAGGACCACCAGGACTTGATCCACAATTGGCTCAACAAATGGCTCCTAGTATGCCACAGATTCCTCCAATGAACACTCCACAACAGATCCAACAAATGCAATATACAGTCAAAAAATACATGGAAGCTTATGTCGCTCCAATGAGGGATCAAATCATTAAACAAAATAGAGCTATCAAAAGTCTTGCTACGCAAGTACAAGAAACTAAGACAGCCTCATTAGGATTGGATCTTCATAACGTGAGAGATAAGAAACATCCAGTGGTTAGAGAAACAATGCCAAAAGTTGTTACCAATGTTGTTATCCCTGGTCAAACTGGTCCTCGTATTTATGAGAAACACTACAATCTTGAAGAAGCTAAACAGCAAATCCGAGATTTGGATAAGTTGATTTCAAACAGTCCAACCCCTTACCAATAGTAAGGAATTTCCTTTTTTATTTTTTCACAAAACAACTATAAACTATCCCTTTCGAGTGCGATTATGACAAATCTTTATCCAGGTCTAGCACGTGGTCCAATCGATCACAAGTCTAGTTCCGTGATAAATATTATCGCAAACGAAACGAATATGGAAATGGGAGGCTGTGTTAAATTAGCAGCCCCACCCAGCACAGAACTATTACCAAGAGCCGACAAAGTTGACACGGCTGGTGAGGATTCCTATGGAATTACCATCGGTGGCGACAACGACGGAATTTATGGTGATGGTGGTGCAAGTCCAGCTGATAACACAACTAAAGCAACCCTACTCGTAGGTGATGCTGTTGTATTGTGTACCCAAGGTAGATGCCTTGCTAGAATTTCTGAAAACGTTATACTTGGTGACGAACTAGGTGCTGACGGTACAGGAGATATGGCAAAAGCTGATGCTGCTGGTAACATGATACTTGCAACTGCTTTACAAGCTGGATCTGCTGGTGACATAATCGCAGTTGACGTACAAAGGGAGGGACAGTTCTAAAATGGCAGGCTCTAAACCAAAACACAATAGATCCAGTATCTTAGCACTCCCTGAAATGGCACACATTAGAGAAGCTCTAATGTTAGGAGCAGAAGCTTCACAGGCCAACGGTAGAGGATTTGATATTTTCAAACCAATCCGTGAAACTCCATTGGGAGTATTCTTTGATCGTCATAGTGCTAATGGTTTCGAGGACGGTAAGCTAAACCCTAACCTAGACAAAGTTTGGTTCTCACAATATGGAATAAGAATCGGAGATATGGCAACCACCAATCCAACAATCGGTGGGCAAGCACTCCGAGAAACTGTGTCCATACCAAATACACTATCTGCTTTGAAAATTGCAGATGAAATTTTGGAAGGAGCTGAGCCTTGGTCAGATTGGAAACAGTATTTTAGATTGATTGACATGGACACTCCAAAAGTGAATGTCCCAATCACAAAATATACTGACACAGTCGGTGGTAGTGTGGACGACCAAAAAGGTATAGAAATATACAAAGAGGCCGGAGGAACACCCCCAGCAATAGGCGGAAAAGTTACAACCGTAGAACTCGATACAAGTGGTACAAACAACTCTTACAGAGGTACACTATCTGTCAACAGAAACGATGTGAAAGACAATAATTTCCTTGCAGTTGAGCAATCGCTCAAAAACGCTGGAAACGAGTTTTATTACATGGTTGGTGAAAAACTAATCAGAACGTTACTAGCTGACTCAAATGTACCAACTGATACAAAAGCAAACCTAGCTATTAGCACTCCAATACAAGCAGAGTTTGAAGCATTGATCAACGTTATCAGAGGTATCTTTCCAGGTACTCAAAGAAATCGTGCAGATACAATGTTCATTCATCCAACTGATGCTATGGAATCTGTTAGAAACGCTGGTACAAATGGCGAGTGGCCATTCCTCAGTAGATTCATCGTTGGACCTACTGACAACACTGATGTTATCAACAACAGTGGATTAGCCGCGGCACTAGGCCTCAGAAATGTTTGGGAAACTCCCCAGATAGAACAAGGCAAGGTACTCATCGTGAAAAGAGATATTGCTCAAGTAGTCGGTCTAAGAGAAGATTTGACCATTGAAAACTTCGACCTAAGCGTAGGTGGATTGTATGAATCTGATCTCTTGATTAGATTCCACGCAAAACCAGCTCATGCTGACGTTGGTGCGTTCATAATCAATACGTTCTAAGCGACAATTTTCCTTTTTTTCTTTTTTTTTCTACTAATCAAAATACCTTTAAATCATATTTCTAAGAGAATTGTATGACTATTGCTTGTACGCGATGCGGGGCTACGGAAGATGGCGACATTATTTTACCTCCTATTGCGTTCAAATTCAAGCATAATTTAGGGTGTGGTCACGGAGTCGGACCACTAGCCGTATTACCAGGGAGCTCTAAAAAGAAACCTGATACTTCAATTGTAGAATCTGTAAAACAGGTTTTTACAGATACTAAAAAAGAAGTAAAAGTTGAGGAAAAGCTTGAGAAAGCCAAACATAAATCAGAAAAGACTAAAGTGTTTGGTAAAAAAGACTAATCTAATATAATTTACTACTACCACCACTACCACCACTACCAATGACGAAACAAGAAGCAGCAGTTTGCAAACATTGTAAACATATTTGGAAAACTAAATCCAAAGCAAAACAAGTCACTTGTCCCTCATGTGGTAGGAAAACACCTAATGACTAAGAATGAAAAAATCACCTTAATCATTATTGGTGTTACGGTACTAACCATATTTGGTATAGGTGCAAGTAATGTATTTGCTGAAACCATAGCCGACGCAGTTCCAACCGAAGAAACCATACTTATCCCATTCGATCCACTAGGTCGAGTTTGTGGATATGATAGTACAGGTATTAAATGGATTTGTGAATGGGACCCCAATAGAATTAATCTAGGTGAGGTATTTACCGCCAATAATACAGCAGTAGATGATCCAGTAGAGGCAAGTACAACAATATGCCCCGACAGATTCTATCTGATAGACGACGGAGTAACTTGTATGCCAGTTAATTGTGAAGATGGTTATCACCACAATACAGCGTTTGAATGTGTTGCAGATCCAGAGCCAGAGATACCAATACTTAGCAAGGATCATCAAAGATTGATCGATAAGTTGGATTACTATGAAGATTTTCCACCAAAAACATTTGATCAATTAACTGAAAAATGGAAACTTGAACACCTATCACTATGCTGGTATGGAATAGATCAAGCAAGGGGAATACAAACCGAAAGCTCGTTTGTAACATCAACTTGGATTGAAGATCAAGACAAAGTATATGCAAGTAATATCTATCTCATAGATAGAGCGATTACTATTTGCACAGCACAAACCACAATGCTTGAAATTCTAGGTGATGTTAGAAAACCTGGTGATGTAAGAACTAAACAAGGCTGGTGGGGAATAGTTAGCCCCTCACATGGCGAACTAGCAAAAGATGTTCCTACATGGTCACAAAGTAGAGTAAATGAAGAAGCAAATATGGGAATCACAGTAAGTGACAGAAACCCAATTTGCGCACTTGGATCATATTATGGTGAAATGACAAAGAGAATGTATTGCGCCGATGAATTTATCCCAGTCAATATTCATAATAACGTAATAACAACGCAAAATGATGTTGAGGATAAATGGATTCAATATATCGAAGATGATGGAGTAGCACAAAAAGATCAAATCATAGCAGATATCCTCGCAGAAAAAAGAAAACAACTGTGGGCTCATAACCAAGTTTGGAAACTTTCAACTGAAACAGAACAAATCTATGCAATAGAAAAAGCAGGGTGGAGTATGTACCCAGAACATCTATTGCCTGATATTTGTAACGTCGGTGAATTGTATAGACTAGAATACCTACAAAAGTGTGGCGAATGAAATCCACGCTTATTTTTTTACTAATTGCATTTTCTATTCCTTTAGCGTTTGGAGAGCCAGATGAGTATGTTTTCGCTGGCGGTGAAAAAGGAGTTAGATTTGTTCCCGTATATTATGTAGAAACGATCTATTGTGACGTATTCAACTTAGACGATAAAGGCTGTTATAATGCAGAAGTGGACTATATTACAATCAAAATCGGTTATAGAGACGTTTGGACTCCTAGGGGTTGTACTATCTTGCAGCATGAACAAACACACGCTTGGGGATTTTATGATGAAATTTCAGTAGGTAGTTTGTTTGAGTGTGATAATCCAAACGATAAATCAAAAACACAGGGCTTGTATGATCCTAACAATATTTTTCATTATACTGCATTTAATTTTGAGTACAAACCATTCAACTCAGCGAGACTTGTTTACCCAAATTGGGTAGTAAGATGAAAATAACGTGTCCAAATTGTCAAAGTGAAAATTTAGATCAAGGCACAGATAGAAAGATACTTTGTCATAATTGTAAAAAAATCTTAATGCTAATAGAAATACGAGTCGATAGTGGAGTTTAACTAGATAACTACCTAATTAGATTGAGGCTATGACGGACGATCCTTATTGCTTTAGATATTGCCCAAACACTGTCGAGTAGAGTGTGAACCTGAGCCTCGCTAAATACCTATAAACTAGCAGATTAGGAAAGGTTATGGAATTTAGAACAAGACACATGGCAATATTTCTGTATGCTGGACTAGCTTCAGTAATCTTGGTGAAAGACTTGATTAATACGCCAGAAATGGCACTAGCTTTAATCGCTCCATTGATAGGAATGTTCACATGGGATAAAATCAGCAGTTCAAAAGCAAAGTAAGTTGACTCATGCAAGATGTGAGCTCATACATAACAGCTCATGCGAGCTAAAGTTTACTGAGACTGTTGATGAGAGAATAAGCGAGTGGCCTCACTCATGGCCGTTGGGTGAAATTAGTTATAGGTTAAACAATCGTTCCGATGATTTCACTAAAAAATTTCAAGAACGTGCAGTAACCGTTGCTCTTAGAGCTTGGCAATTAAGAATAAAAAATTTAAAATTTAGAAAAGAAAGAAACCGTGATGCTCACGTTGACTTTAATGTGAGCTTTGAAGATTTATCACATTTTTCTGGAAAGGGTGTACTAGCTCATGCTTATTTTCCAGGTCAGGGTGACCTAAGTGGAGACTGTCACATTAATGACGATTGGGATTGGGTGGCTGGTGTCCATTTAGCTACATTATCAAAACCACCGCTAGTTCCTATTCTAATGCACGAATTTGGACACTCTCTTGGACTAAGACATGATCCGTTTGATAGGACAGATATCATGTACCCAAGTTTCAACCTTGGCGAAAGAAAGAACAATTTAGGCAGTAGATCAATTTCTAGGATGCAAGAAAGATACGGTAAGCGAAATTTATCTGCTAGAATCATAGCATATTTCCAATGGCGTCGAATGGTTGGATCGGATTTCCGCTAATCAAAATACCTTTAAACAATAAATTCTAGTGAATAATCATGGTAGCCACAGTTATTATCGAGCGTCTTACGGGATCTACACCTACTAGAACTGCTATTACAGGTATCAATACTCGAGCTAATGCGGAGGACGCTCACTCTACTGGAGACACAGCAAATCCAATTGAAATTCCAAGTGGCGGACCAAATTATTCTTTCTGGGTAAATACCCAACTTAACGCAACCGTCGCTCCCGATAACCTACTTGACCAAATCGAATGGTTTACTGATGGTGCTAATTCTTACGGTACTGGAATCACAGCTGTCGTGGCTCAAGCAGCATTAGCTTCTTACACTGAGGCTCCTGGTACTGATGGTGTTACGGGAACTGTCTTAACGGACGCTAACTATACTGGCGGTACATTAACCCCAGCCACTCCAACTGATATGTTCGCTTTTACAACTGGATCTCCATTAACTGTCGCTGGCTCAACAAGTGGCACAGGAGCTTTCGGTGATTTAGTTATTTTCCAAATAGTAGTAGCTTCAAGTGCAACACCAGGTACCAAGCCAGCAAGTCCCGAAGATATCACTTGGCGATTCGACGAAACATAACCATTATTAATTAGATAACTTACCATTTTTCATGTTTACTTGGAGAGCCATTTACAAAGATGGTAGCGAGCACCCATACGATTCAATTAATTTCAGTATAGATAAAGTAGATAAATCCAAACTGGATCTGTTTCAAATTAAAGACGTTGAGGGTGATATTCCATTATTGAATGTTCACTTTGATGATCCACGTAAGAGATTGATTTACGTTAGACGAACTGAAACACACTCTACTCTCCCTTATCCAATTATCCAGCATATTGTAGGCTGGCAAATGAACGTCAATGGTGAGAACGTGCAAAGTATTTGCCATGTGTTTGAAACCATAATTGTAGATTCCAAGGCTCAAACTCAAAAACACCTACATTGGATAGAAATGGCTGGTAAATTCGATACAAAACGTGACTCTCACTTTAAAGCTCCCAGTGAGAAACAACTAAAAATCATTGGCTCAAATCCTAATTAATGTCACTAGATGAAAAGATTAGCGCACTCCCAAATTACACTACACCTATCACTACTGATTTTTTCCCAATTGTTGATATCACAACTGGTATAACTAAGAGAATTGATTTTAGCCTTGTAGGTGGAGGGGCTCTCACCCCTTGGACCGAGGATATTGATGCAGCAGGTTTTGATCTTACATCATTATCAAACTTGGAATTTCAAGAAACAACAGGTGCTCCTACTGGATCAGTTGCTGCAATTTACCTGCTGGTTGCTGATATGACATTTAATGTATCTACTGGAAATAATTTTGAGTTTTTGTTTAATGGTGTAGAAGAATTTCGATTCTCTGCAACTGCATTACAATTACAGGGAACTGATTTAATTATCAATGGTGGTGGGATAATAACACTACTAGATGCTAATCGTTCTATCCAAATGCTTTCAGGTGATATGGCTTTTGATGTTAATACAGCCGAGGGGTTTAATTTTAGAGTTAACAATACAACAGAATATCTATTTGAAGAAACACAAGTTGATTTTAATCAAAATAATATAATTAACCTACCTGGAATATTTGTATCTGATCTAACAACTGTAACAGGAGTATCAGGGGATTTCATTATGATTAGTGATACATCAGATAGTGGCAATCTAAAGAAAGTTAACGCCAGTGATTTCCTAGGTGGTGCTGCTCAAACGCCATGGGTTGCTACGATAGATGCAGCAGATTTCAGTTTAACAAACTTGGATATTCTAAATTTTAATCTAGTTACAGATACACCAACAAACACAGAAGCAGAAATTTGGGCTTCTACAAGTGGATTAAACTTTAACGTTCCCTCTGGCGATTTCTATGCGTTTCGTTTTGTTGGAAGTTCGTCATGGGTTGTTACTTCAAGTGCGTTTTCAATAGGTCAAAGAGCATTACAATTTGGTGGTAATGATATTTCTATTCAAAACGCTTCAAATACTTTAGAGTACGATGTAACAACTGGAAATACTCACAGGTTTAGAGTTGACAATGTAAGTGAAATGGAATTATCTGCAACAGAATTAAACGTACAAGGAAATAATGTAACATCAATTAGTAATTTAGAATTTCAAATAACAGGAGGAGCACCAGCAGGCACAGTTGCATATATCGCTGCTGATGTAAATGGAATTGATCTTAATGTTTTAGTTAATGATACTTTTGGATTAAGAGTTGATGGAACACTACAATATCAATTTAGTGCAACTGAATTAAACGTAACAGGAAGCGACATTACATCATTATCTAATTTAGAATTTCAAGATACAATTGGTGTACCTGCTGGAACAGTTCGTGCAATTTATGCTACTTCCTCAAGTATGCTTTTCAATGTTCCAGTTGGCGACACATTTTCTTTTGAAGTCAATGCGTTAATCGAAATGAGATTATCTAATTCAACATTAGATTTATTCAGTAATAATATTAATTTTTCAATACAAGGGCAAAGCATAACAACAGATATAGTAGGATTAATTTTCAATGTTCCAACTTCTGACACGTATGATTTCCAAATAAATTCTGTAAGTGAAATGATATTATCTGCAAATGGATTAAAAATAACAGCAGGTAGAACTATTAGTGTTAATACAGATTCAACTAACGCAGCATATAGAGATACAGGACACACAGCAGATCCAAGTATTGATGATGCTGGTGATATGTATTACAACACAACAGCAAATGAATATCGTTTCTATAATGGAACAGTTTGGGTATCAATGGATGGAAGTGGTGGTGGATCTCAAACACCTTGGACTAGCGATATTGATGCAAGTGGTAACAGCCTAAGTGATCTTGACATTTTAGGATTCAATGGTATTGCTCCCATAGATACTCCAGATAGTGCCAAGAATGAAATTTGGACTACTACTATTGGACTGAATTACAACGTTCCAAATGGTGATTTACATACTTTCTATGTTAATGGAGTAGTGCAATTTGATATGAGTTCGACAGCTCTTGGCTTACGAGATAATGACATACACTTTAACACTGCGGGAACTCAACAAATTACTAACGATGGTGATGGACTTATTTTCGATGTCCCAACAGGTGATGAGTTTGTATTTAATATTGCTGGTAGTGAAAATTATTCATTTAACTCAAGTGGTTCAGATTTTAACTTTAACAATTTAACAAGAGTAGGTGCTATTTTAGAACAAAGTTTTGCTACTCTTATGCGACATGATTTCACAGCAACCAACTCACTTGCAGA
>Ga0209988_10000126_pt1 | contig 40198 bp, 43 predicted proteins | sample N075metaG_FD_183115 | JGI IMG/M metagenome (GOLD analysis project Ga0209988, IMG submission 183115) | Deep subsurface microbial communities from Kermadec Trench to uncover new lineages of life (NeLLi) - N075 metaG (SPAdes) (version 2) | ecosystem: Environmental > Aquatic > Marine > Ocean trench... | reverse complement strand
TGGATGGAAATAATTACCATAATTTATGTCTGTTACACGTTTCAGGTGTTGAATTATCGTACAAGGGTGAATGCGTGGTTGGAGAACCAACACTAGAACCAACACTAGAACCAACACCAGAACCAACACCAGAACCAACAACAGAAGTTCCAATTACCTCCGCAGTGCCGGCACCTCCAGAGACTCACATGGTTTCATTACCTGAAGGATCTGGAGTTCCTGGATGTGAGGAGACAGAGGAGTGTTTTCTTCCATACTCACTAGAGATTTGGGTTGGGGATACTGTTTCTTGGAGTAATGATGACGCTGCAGCGCACACAGTAACAAGTGGCTCAACAAGTGAAGGACCAGATGCCATGTTTGATTCATCGTTGTTTATGAGTGGAAATATTTTTGAATTTACTTTTGATGAGCCTGGAACATATCCTTACCTTTGTATGGTACATCCTTGGATGGTTGGAGAAATTATTGTAAATGAAGTAGAAGAAATGGTCGTAGTTACAGAGGAACCCTCCGAAGAACCAACTCCTGAAGAACCTCTAGTTGAAGAACGACAATCTGGTCCTGTAGAAGTTATAATGGCTCAGGGTTCAGGTGTACCAGGATGTGAAGAGACAAACGAATGTTTTCTTCCTTATACGGTAGAAATTAGTTCTGGTGAAACAGTGGTTTGGACTAATACGGATTCAGCAGCTCATACAATAACGAGTGGAGTTCCTACAACTCCCGATAATAACTTTGATTCAGGAATGATGATGGTGGATGAATCATGGGAGTCTACCTTTACTGAATCTGGAGAATATGATTACTATTGTATGCTTCATCCATGGATGACTGGCAAGGTTATTGTAAGTTAGCTTGGTTTCAAGTGTTTTATCTTTACAAATACATTAAATTAATTTACAAACCCGTATTTCAAAAGGATTTATTAAAATATCTCATCTCTTAATTTTTTCTTTTTAATCCATCTAGTTCATTCTAGAAATTTTAGATATCCCATCTTGCTTTGAAATCTGAAAAATATTATCAACATACGTTTCAAGCTCTTTTTCATGAGAAACAAGCACGATTTGCTCTGATTTCAGTTCATCTAATACCTCTCGAATCTTTCCCAACTGATTTTTAGAGAATCCATCAGTTGGCTCATCTAGAATCAACAAATTTGACTTTAATGATTCTGTCTCTTTTCTCATTAGTGAATTCAGTGTCAATCTATAGGCTAAAGCAATACTGGTCTTCTCACCACCAGACAAAAATCCCACCTCTTGATCATATCCATCTTGATATACAATTGGAGTAAAGTTCTCATCAATCCTAGACTCTTTGGTAGGATCTTCAACTAGAATGGAGTACCATCTATGATAAGTTTCATTAAAGCTCTGCAAAATAGATAACAATACCTGTTTTTCAATCTGTAAAATGGTTGGAATAAAAAATACAGTTAACCATTCAAAATATTCTGAAAATTTATCATACTCAATTCTCCATTTTTGAGATTCAGCAATCTTTTCTTTGTTAGTTGAAATCTTTTCTTGCTCATTTTCTAGATTTTGTTTAGATGATGCAACCAAAGCAGAGACATGGTTAATTTTTTGATTATTTTCTTTAAATTCCAATTCAGTTGATTTAATTTCATCATCAATATTGGCAAATAATTTTAATTGTTTTTCAATACTTTGAATCTCTTTTTTGTTCTCTGTAATTCTTGCATCTAATGTTTTCAAATCAATCTGATACTTTGAAATTAATTTCAAAGTCTTTTCTAGATTCTTTTTAGTCTCTGTAATAAGAGTAGAAGAATTCTCATACTCTACTAGAGCGTCTTTAAGAGAAGAAAGATACTCTACTGGCTCGCTAGTTTCATACTCGAATTTCTCCTTTGGAATCTTGTTTTGCGTCTCCAATCCCTTAATTTTAGCCTCAACTAGAGCAAATTTTGTTGATTTTTCCTCAAATTCTTCAATTTGAGGAATCATCTGTTGATTCTCAAATATTTCAGACTCTAGTTTTTCAATCTCTGTAGATAGTTTTGTATGATGTTTTTGTGTCTCAAAAAATGTATTTACAATCTTTTTTAATTCTCCATTTAATTTATCTAGTTTTGTTTTTCTTTCACTCTCTAAAACCTTCAAATGATCTTTTGTAATTTTTTGTTTACATACAGGACATTTTGCTCCAAGTTTTGCAAATTTGTCAATGTCTTCTTGTAAATTTTCTATATTTGTTTCATGTCTTGTTTTTTGTTTTTTTAAATTCTCAACTTTTTTTTCACTTTCTTCAAATATTTTCTCATTATTTTCCAGGATTTTTTGTTTTACAGTTGTTTCTTTTTGTATCTCTTTTTTATTTTTATCTGATACCTTTTTACTTAATTTTGCAATTGATGATGATAATTCTGCGGCAATAGTCTTTGATTCTACTAGGTCATCATTGATTTTTTGGAATTTTTCAATTTCTTTTCGGATTTCTGCAACTGTTTTTGTTGTTGGTTTTTTAATTTTACTTAATTCGATTAATTTTTCTTTAAATTCGTCAACTTCTGCTGCTGCATCATCAATCTCTGTATTAGTTGATTCAATCGTTGACTCGTCATCTGTAATTTTTTCTTCTAGTTTGTCTTTGGTACCCTCCAGTCTAACTTTCTCTAGATTCTGTTTTTGTAATTGCTTTGATTTTTTATCTACTATAATATTTTTAGACTCTAAATCTTTTCTTTCTTTGTCTAATTGAGAAATCTCTGAATTTATCTCATCAACTATATTCTTTGATGCTTTAATTTCATCTTCTAATTGCACAGAATCGCTAAATCTTTCTTCAAATCGTGCCACCTGTAGTTTTATCGAATTTGCAATATCTTTGGCATTAGAGGCTGCAATGGCATAGTCTTCAATTCCAAATGCCCTCCTTATTGTCTCTAATCGAATTTTGGAATCTCCAAGTACCTTTTTCATCTCTTCTTGAGGCGTATACACTGCATACCTGAAAATTCTACTCTCAGATAGTGGGTTTACAGGCTCGTTGAATTTGAGAATCTGGAGTACTCGGTGTTTCAATTCTGATGGTGAGAGTGGTTCTTTTTCATCATTTGTTTTAATGTACGAATTTTTTGGATCCTGGTTTAGTCCTGTTGTTTTTCTTTTGAGTGCCCGCTTTATCTCGTATTTCTGGTCATCCACTGTAAACTCTAAAATCACGTAACCTTCATCTGCTTTTTTTGCAAGCAGGGATTCTGCTTTTTGTGAACCTAAACCAAACAATGCAAACTCTATTGCCATCAATATGGTAGACTTGCCAGAGCCAATGTCTCCTTCAAACAAGGTAATTCCACGTGGAAACTCTACTTCTTCATGTACGTAACTTCGAATATTCTCCAACACGAGTGAATTAAGAATCATCTAACTTCAACCCCAACACACCTAGTGCATCTTGTCTTATTCTTGATGTATAATCTGACTTCTTTTCATTTTCAAGTGCTGGTTGTCCTAATTCTAATAGTAAATTTTTTGCAAGAGCAACTCCGACATTCCCAATCAGATTCTTTTGTTTAAATCGTAACTGACCAATATTTTCATTAAAAACATTTGTCTCAATTTCAATTTTGTTCTCACCTTTAGCTTTTGTAATGCTATACTCTAGAGAAGTCAATTGGTTTTTACTGATTTCTACTGCACTGGCTTTACGTAAATACAGTGACTCTCTAATTCCAGAAATATCTACATCCGATGTTTTTCCAGATGTCATCTCACCGCTCATTTTTATAATTATAATTTTGTTAACAGGATCTATCTCTTGGGTCTTTTCCAAGAGTTCTCTATTGATTGAATCTGCTTTTCGATTGTTTGCATCAATCTCAATGATTTCATACTTTGAATTTTCCAATTCAATAAATGATACATCTTTAACTGTGTCTTCAAATTCGACTAGAACTAATCCCCGTTTTTGCCCCTTTGAATTCTCCTCCAAATCTGAATGATACCCTGCAAATGGAGTTCCAGAATACACCACATGTGGATACCCATCAAACTTTTGATGGTTGAATTTGTGCATGTGACCTCCTGCATAATACGAAAATCCCTTTGGAAGCAAGGAAAGTGGCATGTGATCCCCCTCAATTCCAGCTTCGGTCTTCATATCGGAAATTCCTCCATGAAATAGGAATATTTTGAAGCCAGATTCAGCCTCAAGGGATGCTCTATCTAGTTTCTCATAGTATTCTCTATCCCTTCCTACCTTGAGCCCAGAAAAACCTGTAATCTTTACGCCAGTCTTCTCATCTATCATAAAATCCAGGACGATTTTACCATCATCAGAACTCTTCACTTTGGTAACCTTGGTAATGTACCCAACTTCAGAAAGCAAATCAATTACGGAATTTGAAACTGGAGAAAAATCATGACTCCCATAAACTACATACACTGGAATTCCAGCTTCATGAACCTGACGAAACTTTGCAAATGCAAACTTTTGCACTCGCATCTCGGGAATATTTACATGAAACATGTCTCCTGGAATTAAAATAAAATCAACTTGCCGAGTTATGCATTCATCAAGTGCTTTCTCAAAAACTTGCTGCTCTATTTTCTGCAAAGCTTCATGCTTTTGAAAACCTAAATGAATATCTGACAAGTGCACAAATTTCATCTAAAACACCTTTGTCTTTTCTGATTTTGTCTCACTAATTTTCTCTTTTACAATATCCTCAAACAAAGGAATTTTGATTGGCATTGCAAATGGGACAAAGATACTTGTAATGATTGCCTCACCTTTATCCAAGCTTGCAATGTTTTTGTCATCTTCTGATAAATCCTGGGAAGCTGATGCTATGATTGCCTCTCTTTCTTGCTTCATTTCATTTCCCAAAATTATCTTTGTATTCATATTAGCCAAAATTGTTTTTGGAATTACACTTGATAATTGTGTAATTGCAGTAAGACCAACTTTGAATTTACGTCCTTCTTTGGCAATTGTTGAATAAATGTTGTCATTTTTTTTAGTTAGTACATCGACTCCAATAACACGTGGTGCTTCTTCAATTACTATTGTAGCTACTGGCTTTCTATCTAATTCGCCACTAGCTTTTGCATCCTTGTATTTTTGTAATAGTTTGGATGCAATAATGTTCCCGACAATTAGCTCTGCTTCATCGCCTAATCTTGATGTATCTAAAACCACAACTTTTCCCTGCTCGATATCTCGTACAATGTCATCAACTGTGGTCATTCCCCTTGTTGTAGAGTCAAAGACCTCGTGTCTAGAAAAAACTACATTCTCCTCATCTACTTCCAGGCTCAAAAGCAGGCGTAATTTTCTCTGAACTACCATCATTGTGACTGCTGCAAATTCTCCTTGTCTTCTAGTATCGCCGCTCATCTCAAGCGGTGTTACATCAGTTGTCATTAGTTCTCGAATCCAATTTGCCCTGTGTTGTCTATGTGCCATCCTGATTGCCTGAAATTGTGCATCTGAAAAATCTACAATTCCCTCAAAGTGCTCAGGTTTAATTGATTGTAAATTAATTGTAAGGCGATTGGCACCAACTGGGGGATTTGATGGTGTATAATACATTAAATTTTCCTTGGCTTTGAGATGGTCTTTTAATCCCAGATTATTTCGTCCATAATACTCATCATGTGCATCAAGCACCAGTGCACCAACTTTGTTTGTATCAAGTACGTACCACAAAATTGTTTTCACTAAATTTGATTTTCCACGACCCGTAGTTGCAGGAATCAATAAGTGGTGTGAAAATACATCCTCAGCTGGTAGCCATACTTCGGCTTCCTTGATTACCTTACTACCACTTCTAATGTACCCTACAAAGATTGAATCTTTTTCTTTCTGCAAAAATTTTAAATCATCTTTAGTGATCAATCGTAATTTGTTGAAAAAAGAAGGCAGTGACTTTGGAATCTTGACTTCATTATTTTCATTATACACTCGAGCAAGTGGTTTGATTCGAGCAAGAACATAATTGACAAATTCAGGCTCGTAAAATTGTGCATCAACTACTCCTTGCTCTAAATTAACACCAGACATCATTTCCTGCATTCTATCCTGGATTTGTGAACCATATTCTAGTGCAAAGACTTGCAAAATCAAATACGAACCCTTCTCTTCGGAGACCATCAAATCTCCAATCTCTAAATCGCTTCCAGCCTTTTGACGAATTATTACATCTCCAAACTTTCCTCCAACTACCTGTCCTACAACTGAAATCTCATCCATTAACTAGTCACTCCATTTAGAACATCATGTGCTCCAAGACTTGCACTATACTTTTGCAGTCTCTTCCATTCAGGATGACGAAGTTTCTCAGATAGAATGAATCCCTGGTACATTGATAGCTCATCACGCCTGACTTGGGCAAATCTGTCTGCATCAATTGCCCCATACGGATATCCAATCATGGATACATCCTGGGAATTTGCAACCAGGCTGCCAAGCACCAAATTCAAGTCCTCTGGGCTCATCTCTGCAAACTGCTCGCGCAAAATCTCAAATCTAAACACAAATCGTGATTTTGGATGAAATTTTACTGCCATCATAAATCCTCTGTCATCTGAAGACACTTCTTCAGCTACTTTGACATACCAATTCTCATAGGACACATCTTCTGCAATCTCTGCAATTCGTGCAAGTAGTGGGTCACCAGACTCTGTAACGAGTCTACTAGTCTTTGCCAGGCCACAAACAATGACTCCTTTTCTGATTGCCAAGTCGTACAATCTATTTGCATATTTTATTTCATTTTTAAAATTAGTCTGCAAGGAACCATCCATAACTATCATGTCTCCTTTTTCCAGTTCTGATTCAACTACATGAATTGCTAATTGCCATTCAGCAAATCGCCTTCCTAAAGAATTGAGTCTTGCACCTTGCAGCACTGTTGTGCTCTCTGTACTTGAAGTTAAATCAGATTCAGCAGGCAAATACTTTTTGTCCTCAGCACTATGTGGGAACAGTCTAGTCTCATAGGTGACATTTTTCTTGCCATCAACCGTAGAAATATTTGAAGTTACATAAGAGAAAAACTGGACACGTGGATTGGATTTTGGTTTTATTCTTTTTTTGCCTTGGAATAATGAAAAATAAATCCGATTAATTGTAATCAAAAAGTTTGGCGATTCTTCTAGTGGCCCATCACCACCATCAACAAATGCAATTTTTTTGGGAGTATCAACTGATTTTATCTCAGAAAACTCGGATGGTTTAATGAGAAACTGCTTTCCCTTTCCGTTATTTAGAACAATATCAGAGTGTTCTATTTGTGACAAGTGAGCACCAAGCTCTTCAATCAAACTCTTTACTGGATCATCAGTCATGTCTAATTTCTCCTCTCTGGGAGGTATGAGATTTTCCTAGAGTAATAATCTGACTGTTTGTTATCAGAGTTTCAACTTGTTTCATGGAAATACTCAGATCTTTTTGGTATTAAGAATCATGAGGATAGTATGCATACAATAGATACTATCTAGACTCAAAACATTCTATCTATAAGATATCTTTAGATTTAATCCGGCATTTTTTGGATTATTGATGATTTTTTTCTTACAATGTATCTCAAATACCTGTGAATCATCTTTGAGAAATCCTAGCCCTTTCAATTTTCCTTGTCCATTTACCATGTTGACAGATAAAACATCTAGAAGAATCTTTAGCAAATTATCTAGGCCAAATTTTTACGAACAGACTGGCCACAGTAAGGACAAAAACTTCTACAAACCTATTTTGAAAAAATCAATTTAATCCAATTTTTCCTTTGAGAATAATTTTCTCACTAGTTCCTGAAGGGGTTGTAGTATCAATGTATCTTATCTCATACCAGTCCCCAATGTGGACAACTTTGCCATCAAGTTGACGAGGAATTTTGATCTTCACCTCAAAAATATCTGTATTTTCTCCTGTCTCAATTAGATTGCTAGAGTTTGCATCAAAGCTTGGAGATGCAAGGGTTATTCTAATTCCTCCTTCTCCTCGATATTCTAATCTACTTAGGGGAATTCTATCAACGTCTTTGGAATCTCTGTTTGCATCTGGTTCGTAAAGTCGTAAGGTAAACTCATGACCAATCCTTGTGCCACCTCCTGAGGTCTGAATCTGAGCAAATGTATTTCGCAGAGGAATTGATTTTACAAGAATTCTCTGTTCTCCAGACGCATCTGACTCATCAAAATATCTTACCTCTATAATATCATCTTGATTAATTGGTCTTCCATTTATAGATGCAGGCAACTGCAACTTTGCATAGAATATTCCAGTATCTGGACCTGTCTCAATCATTCTTTCAGGACCCTCAATAGGAATACCATTAATTGTAAATTCAAGCAGTCCTTCAGTAGATATTATCTCTACTCCTCTATGTGCAATATTCAAATCATCATCTGTAATGTAAAAATTTACAAATGTTCTACTAGTTGCAGGAATAGTTTCAATTTGATTTTGTGCATCTCTGAATTGAACAGATGATTCTTTAGATGTAGGTGGTTGTTCTATCTCTTTTTGCAAATCTGTGAATTTAACTGGAATTACTGCGAGTCCTAGACTTTGAAATCTTTCAGCAGTTGTGGGCTTGACGCAAGCAGGTGCTCCATTATTTCGAATTATAAGTTTGAGACCTACCTTACAGGTAATATCTTCAATCGGTATTCCTTTTTTCAATTGTTTTTTTGGTGCTTCTACTTCGGCATTTACAGGAAATGTCAAAGAGAATACAAGAAATAGCATAAACCCAAAAATAATTTTATTTTTAAATAAAATACTCATACATTATATCCTTTTTTTATCATAAATAGATTAAGGATAAATTCTACTTTTTGTTTCAAAATCGATGAAAGAAAATCAACGGAAATTACATTTGACTAAGTCCAATCAAATGGCATTTTTTGGGTAAGAACACCTCTTGGCACTAATGGGACTAGAATTAATTAGGTAATAATTTCTAGTTTACATCGATGAAGAAAGTCGGATTGCTAGGATGTGGTGCTATTGGAACTCAAATAGCATTGGCAATTGATTCTGGAAAAATTCCTGCAATGCTTACACACGTTTATGATGAATCAAAAGACGCATCATCAAAACTAGTCGAAAAATTAACAAATAAGCCTGTCATAGTCGAAAACCCTCATCTATTATCGTCTAACCCTATTGATATTGTAATAGAAGCTGCATCACAAGATGCAGTAAAAGATGTTGCATTGAGTGTACTGCAAAATAAAAAAGATTTGATGATTATGAGTGTTGGAGCGTTACTTGATGAATCAGTCTATGAGATTTTATCAGATGCGTGTAAAGATTTTAAAAAAACAATTTATCTTCCATCTGGTGCTATCGCAGGGTTGGATGGAATAAAATCCGTTAAAAATGAATTAGAATCACTATCGATTACTACCACAAAACATCCACGATCACTAAAAGGCGCAAAATTTTTTGAAAACTCTGAAATTGATTTAGATTCTCTGGATTCTGAAACAGTAATTTTTCAAGGAAATGCAAAAGAAGCTGTCTCTTTATTTCCTGCTAACATCAATGTGGCAGCACTACTTTCTCTCACCGGAATTGGAAGTGAAAAAACAAAAGTCAAAATTATTGCTGACCCAAACACCGATAAGAATACTCATCACATTGAGGCCTCTGGAAATTTTGGAAAAATGACTTTTACAATAGAAAATTTTCCTGACCCAAATAATCCCAAAACAAGTAGATTGGCAACTCTATCTGCTATAGAAACTTTAAGAAAATACTGCTCTGATGAAATTCAAATTGGCACATAAGATGGCAAAAATTGCCACCAACTCCCAAATCTAATAGAATTATAGGCATCTTCCCATTCTTTAAATTCTTACCGCAGCCATTTTTCTATGGTTATGCTAGTCCAAGATACTTCAAGATTAAAAGAGGATATTCTACGCCTAAAAAAAGAAAAAGATGTAGTAATTCTTGCTCATAATTACCAGATACCTGACATTCAGGATATTGCCGATTTTACCGGTGATTCTCTGGGCCTATCGAGGCAAGCAGGAAAGGTTGACCAGAAAACAATTCTGTTTTGCGGTGTTCACTTTATGGCCGAGACTGCCGCAATTATCAGCCCTCACAAAAAAGTGCTGGTTCCTGATTTAGATGCAGGTTGTTCGTTATCTGACTCTATTACTCTAGATGAATTAAAAAATTGGAAAAAACAACACCGTGGAGCAATTACAGTTGGTTATGTAAACACCACTGCTGAAATTAAATCTGAATTGGATTATTGTTGCACATCATCAAATGCGGTGAAGATAGTAAACGCTATACCAGAAGATAAAGAAATTTTATTTTTGCCTGATATGTTCTTGGGTTCTTATGTTGCCAAGATGACGGGAAGAAAAAATATGTATATTTGGGCAGGTGAATGTCATGTTCATGCTGGGATTACACCTGATGACATAACTACGAAGTTGGATTCTATGAAAGATGCTGAATTTGTGATACATCCAGAATGCAGCTGTACTACTCCAATGTTATATGATTTGGCATCTGGAAGTTTTGATGATAGAAGAGTTTCAATTCTCTCTACTGAGGGAATGTTGACCCATGTTAAAGACTCTAAAGCAAAAAACTTTGTTGTTGCAACTGAAACGGGAATATTATATCGTATGAGAAAAGAAAATCCTGATAAAACATTTGTTCCGGCATCTGAAAAAGCAGAATGTCAATACATGAAGATGAATAGTCTAGAAAAAGTATATGATTCAATAATAGAGGACAAATATGAGATCACTGTATCCAAAAAAATAGCAGACAAGGCAAGATTAGCAATAGATAGAATGCTTACAATTAGTTAAATCTCCATACCCCCTGACTACGAATTAACAAATTTTTGGTAATTTTGGCCTCATTAAGGTATTATTTGGGTGCCATGAGTTGATGATAAGTTGGTTGGACTATTCGGTCTGGGTTCAAAGGATCCAGAGAAAAAAAATATTTGGAAAAAAAAGAAGGAATTACGAAAATTAGTTAAAGGAAAGAAATACGACTCGGCTTTGAGAACGGGATCTGAAATTCTTGAAAAAAATCCCCAAGAAAATGACGTTTTGTTTATTATGGGTGGAATATACTATATGAAAACCAAATACAGAACAGCAATTTCATATTTTGAAAGGTCTCTTGAAATAGCGACACATGATATCGAAGTTTTAATTCTAAATGCAAATTCATATTTTAGGCTAGGAAATTTTAAGCAAGCAATAAGTTGTTGTGATACCATTAAGGAAATTGATCCTAAAAATAAAGCCGTAGCAGAATTGTTAGAGAAAATAGAGTCGGCAAAAAAATAATTAGATTTCTAAACTCATGTCTATTCCCTTAACCGAATTGGTAATACTGCCGAGTGAAATCATGTCTACACCTGTCCTTGCATACTGAGAAATATTTTTTAATGTGATTCCTCCAGAAGCTTCAAGTTTTACTTTGTAGCGAAGTTTTTTTATTTTGAGGTTCCGAATAGTTTTTTTAATCTGGGTTGGAGAAAAATTATCTAACATGATTATTGTTGCACCTTCTTTTGCTGCTAGCATTGCATCTGAATTATTTTCTACTTCTACCTCTATTTTTTTGTATTTTCTCTTTGCTTTTTTAATTAAATTTAAAAGAGATTTACTCACTGCAATATGATTATCTTTTATCATAACCATTTCATCTAATCTTAGTCTATGCTTTTCCCCTCCTCCAATCTTTACTGCTTCTTTGTCAAAATATCTAAGACCGGGAGCAGTTTTCCTTGTTGCGTAAAGTTTAGTTTTTTTGTTTGGTATCTTTGCCACAAAATTGTTTGTTAGAGTGGCAATCCCGCTCATCCTAGTTAACAAATTCAAAGCAGTTCTTTCACAAGTGAGAATTAGCCTTGCGTCTCCAGAAATAACCATTATAGATTGATTTGGATTTACTTTTTGACCATCCTTTTTTAAAATTCGTACCTTGCATCCTTTAAGGTTGAAAATCTCTTTTGCAAATTTTACTCCAGCTACAACTCCCTTTTCTCGGGATATTATTCTGGCAGATATTTTTTTCTTTGATAAAAGGGAACTTGAAATATCTCCCTTTCCTATATCTTCGGACAAAAAACTTTGTAACTCTTTTTTTACATTAAATGTCAATGTTGTGTATGATCTAGTTATAATTTTAAAGATTTGGAAAAATATTCTCTATGTTACTTTAATTGCATACTTGCCTTTTTTTGTAATCCCAAGAGTTGATGCAATCTGTGAGTTGGTTGGTTCTACTACTAAAACTATTCCTTCCCAATCGGGGGTTAAATCTGAAGACTTACAATTAGGGCAAACTTTTCCAATCGTTACAAATTTGCATTTTCTGCAAGCCATCTCTCGTCCCATCTTTAACTTGCCTCGGCTTTTGCTTCTTTGACCGATTTTTTGGATTCCTCTGAACTGCTATCCGCCTTTTTGATCTCTTCTTCAATCCATGCAGGTGCACCAAGGAACGGTTGTCTACATGTGATTCCAATTTTGCCCATTGTAGCAGCTTTACCTAATGAAACTGCAGTGATTCTAGCGCGTAAAGTTGATCCAACTTTTAATGTTCTTCCACTTTGATTAGCTATAATCATTCCAGATTTTACATCACTTTTTAGATAATCATCCATTACCTGGGACAAGTGTAATAATGCATCAGTTGGGCCAATTCTTACAAATGCACCAAAGTCAGTAATATCTACAATCTCTCCATTCACAATCTCTTGAAGTTTTGGGTAAAAGGTCAATGCGTCAAATTCAACTTTATGGAAAGTGCCTCCATCTCCTGCTATCATCTTTCCCATTTCTTCTACTTTGGCATCTAAAATCATAATTATGTAACCCAAGTCTGCGCTTATCATGCTCTCGTACTTTTCCTTGAGAATGTTTAATCCCGCCTTCTTTAGAGTTGTCCCAAACATGGCTGGAGGGATCCTGACAACATCGCCTAGCGTAGATATAGAAAACAACTGTGCTGTTTTTCTTAAATTTCAATTTATGAATCTTTGGATAATTTAGGTTGATTATGAAAAAGATTTTATGAAAATTTCATTTTTTCTATGATTTTTTCAGAAATGTGACTTATGTTTAAATAAAGTAAAAAGACATTTTAGCACATTGGTAGGAATAGATCAAGTTCTTGAAAAACTTAGTACTGTAATTGATCCTGATTTAAAAAAAGACATTGTTTCGATGGGAATGATCAAAGATCTAGAGCTTAATGATGGTGCTCTAAAATTTACTTTAGAACTTACAACACCTGCATGTCCTTTCAATGTTGAGATTGAGGATGACGTAAGAAAAGTAATAAGTGAGATAACTGAAGTAAAGAACTTCGATCTTAAGGTAACAGCCAAAGTCATGGAGGGTCGTTCACTTGATGAAGACACTGCAATGAGTACTGTCAAAAATATAATCGGGGTTGCAAGTGGCAAAGGGGGCGTTGGAAAATCTACCGTATCACTGAATTTGGCTTTGGCATTATCTCAAACTGGAGCTAAGGTTGGATTACTTGATGCTGATATCTATGGTCCAAGTATTCCTCTGATGCTTGGTATGAAAAAGGCATTCATGGAAGTTGAGGAAAATAAATTACAACCTGTGGTATCAAATGGAATTCAAGTAGTATCTTTTGGTTTCTTTGCTGAACAATCTCATCAAGCAGCAATCTATAGAGGACCAATTATATCTGGAATTTTAAAACAATTTTTGGTCGATACTGATTGGTCTAATCTGGATTATCTAATTGTGGACCTCCCACCAGGTACAGGAGATATTCCATTAACACTTGCTCAAACGATTCCTATTACCGGAATTTTGGTGGTAACAACTCCTCAAGAGGTTGCAAGCAATGTAGCAGTAAAAGCAGTCAGCATGTTTGAAAAACTAAATGTTCCACTTATTGGTGTAGTAGAAAACATGAGTTACTTTATTTGTCCAAACTGTAATGAAAAGCACTACATTTTCGGTAGTGGTGGCGCAAAAAGGATCAGTGAGCAATTTAACATGCCTTTTCTGGGAGAAATTCCATTACACTCTGAAATCATGTCTGGTTCTGATTCGGGAAAACCAATAATAATTACAAGTCCCGATTCTCCAAGTGCAGTTGCATTTAGAACTGCCGCAAAAAATATTGCAGCACAGTGCAGTATGATAGCATTAAGAATGCAAGAAGAAATGGCATCTGAAAGTAAAAATGAGGAAACTGCTCCAGAGGTAAGTACTTCTAATTAATTTAGATTCCTGTGAAATTACCATATAATCTACGAGATCAACTGAAAATTCCACTAGGTCTATTACTTGCAGAGAATGAGACTGACAAAACAAATATTCAAAAACATCTCTCAGAAAACTCTTACATCATAACAGTTGGAGATAGAACCACTGAAAAGATGATTGGTTTTGGTTTAATTCCTTCTTTACAAATTATTGACGGGCAAGAAAAAAGAGTAAAATGTAATATTCCTAAAAGTTTTGGTGTTTTAACTACTCTTACATGTGATAATCCTGCAGGTGAAATAACTACTCATAGTATAGAAACCATAAAAAAAGCGTTTACCTCACAAACTCCTGTCAGAATTACAGTGAATGGAGAAGAAGATCTTTTAGTAATTCCAGTTTGTATGTATTCTCCTGACAATTCAGTAGTTATGTATGGCCAACCAAATGAAGGCTTGGTCATTGTCAAGATAACCCCAGAAATTAGAAATAAAACCCAAACAATACTCAATTCAATGGAATAGTTGGGGTGTGATGAGACGGTGGCTGTATGATTTGTGATTACACTACTAAAAACTCTGACCCTATTATTTCACCTTAATTCGAGTAAGCAGAATAAGCAAAACTTGAATTTTCTAAAATTTCAAAAGATAAGAACTTTGGTTTGAAATTATTTTTTGTAAAGGATAAGAATTTTAGATAATGTTTAGATCTGCTGTTACAATTCCTGGACTATCCGAATGGTCTCCAACTGGAGTCAAATGAACGTGACAAGCTACAAATTGAAAAAATAGGAGGTATGGAATGTCTTCTTCAAGTACAATCTGATTACCCGAGTTTGCATTACCCTCCCCATCAACAGTAAATGACACGTCACGAGCATCTACCCATCCACTCATATCAAAATGTCCTTGGGTCTTAGGTACAAGACCTTCTACTTTGATATACCAATGAAAGTTTCCTTCACCATCAAATTCTACATTACAAAATCCTGTTACTTCTTGCCCCGGAAATTGCTCATAATGCTGAACAAGGGGAATCTTTTCAGCTGAGGTGGCAAATACAGGATCTGCGTGTATTGTAATTGTAATAATACTTGAAAGGACGGCTATTGCAATCAAAACTGTTTTCACTTTGGGTTTCAATAAATCAATTAACAACAATTGATTGTTAAATCCATGTATGTCACAAATGTTTCTGACTATTATAACACAAATTGTTCGAACAATTTGGTTTGGATTAAACAAATCTACTTGACAGTTAATTAGATCTAAAATTCTCTAAAAAAGTCTTGAATTTTCATTGTAACAAGAATTTGTAATCTTTACTAAAATTATAATTTTTTGAAATCTTTGACCAAGATTGAATGACCGAAACCTTTGAGGAATTTTTCGTTGTAGTGATTTATTTACCCTCTAAGAGTCAAATCAAATCATTATCCTTCCAATAAATCTTGTACTTACCTTCAATTTTGTCAACAACAAATTTACTGCCTTTTCTAAATGTCATTTTATGAATTTTATTTTCATAGTCCACCAATTCGATTATAGAATTATCTTTCAAACATTCAAAATTCACAAGCAGTCCTTGATTTTTTTTCCATTCATCTAATTTGAAATTAACATATTTCATTGTAAACAGGCTTCCCATGAATTTGCTTATTTTTGAATAACAAAAAGTTTTTCCAACAAACAAACCCACATCATAAATCTAGTTATATCGCACTTTTCATGACTAGGAGGAGGGTGACTGCCTTTTTACAGACAGTCGATAAACTCGTTTACATTTCAAAATAAACCACATTACGACTTTATCAAATACGTTACACTCTATTTGTACAAATAATTAACGTTGTAAGATAAACATCGATTGATTGAAAAAAGGATGTGAAATTAGATCCTGATTTTAAACTACAAATCCTAGAAAAAATTGGAATCTATTCTAGTCGTTTCTCTATTCTCGAGCCAAAAGTCCTTCTAACTACAAAAGAGGTTTTGGATATGCCAAAAGAAATGACTGAAGGAAGGAGAACTTCTGCCTACAAATATTACGGTGTGACATATTTGCAACATAATTTGGTTTTCATTAACGTAAGAAAAATTCTTGACGATAAGACCCTTGAAAATACTCTGGTACATGAATTAATTCATTTGAGATTTCCATATCTTGCACATGGAAAGAGATTCAACAAACTTGTAAGACAGGGACTTCGTGGGAAAACATTTTTGCCATATAGAAAAAGAACCACAAATTTCTCTCATTGATTTATATTTCCCAGCCCAAGGCAATCTGAGTATATCATGAATTTGCAGGAATTACTGCCTTTTGGTGCAGGTATTGCATCGTTCATAGTCGCAGGCGCTCTTGTGTTTTGGGTCACTAAACAACCAACCGGTACAAAGGAGATGATGGAAATTTCAAATGCAGTCAAAGAAGGTGCTGCTGCATTTCTAAAAAGAGAGATGAAAATAATTATTCCAATCGCAATCGCCTTATCTGTAATTATTGGTGCATTCTTACAGCCTTCAAATGGAATAGCATTTGCCGTAGGTGCAACACTTTCAGCAGTAGCGGGTATAATCTCGTTAAAAATTACAGTTAAAGCTGCAGTGCGAGCAGCTAATCAGAGTTCCAATGGTCTTGGAAAAACATTTGCTATAGCCTTTAGAGGGGGTGCTACTGTAGGACTTGCAGTTCCGGCTATGGCTCTTTTAGCAATCACTGGTCTTTATCTAATTTTTCCTGATCCCATCACAATAGCGGGTGTTGGAATTGGTGCAAGTCTAATTGCACTTTTCATAAGAATTGGTGGGGGTATTTTTACAAAAGCAGCAGATATGGGTGCAGATTTAGTTGGAAAAATCGAAGTAAATATTCCTGAAGATGATCCTAGAAACCCAGCTACAATTGCTGATAATGTAGGTGATAATGTTGGGGATGCAGCTGGAATGGGTTCGGATATCTATGAATCTTATATCGTTACTCTCCTTGCTTCCTTACTTATAGGTGCATTAATTGGAGCACCCGAATTATTCCTTTATCCCATTTTGATTGGAGCTTCTGGAATGATTGCATCAATCATAGGGATTGTGATTGTTGGCTCTAAGAATATCAAAGATGTTATGAAGCCTCTCAATCGTTCCTTTTATGTCTCTGCTGCAATTGCTATAGGGTTAAATTTTGTATTTACCACTCAATTCATAGGAAACACTCCTTCAGCATATGCCTTATTTGGAGCAACCGTTATCGGGGTTGTTCTTGTACCAGTTATCCAAAAAATTACTGATCGGTACACTAATTACAGATTTGGACCGGTCAAGGAAATTGCAGATTCTGCAAAATGGGGTTACGCATCATTAACTCTTATGGGAATGATCAAGGGCTTACAATCAACTGGTCCATTTATGATTGCACTTGTTATTGCAATTATGATCTCATATAGCATTTCATCAACTTTTGCCCCAGAAGGCTCAGACCCAGTTCTATATGGAATCTTTGGAACTGCTCTAACTGCAATGGCAATGCTGAGTCTTGCAGGTATTGTTCTCAGCATTGATGCGTTTGGACCAATTGCTGATAATGCAGGTGGGATTGTCGAGATGACAGGAATGGGTGAGGAAAGCCGAAAAGTCACAGATGAAATTGATGCAGTAGGAAACACCACCAAGGCCGTAACAAAGGGATTTGCAATTGCCAGTGCTGCATTAGCCGCACTTGCTATGATTCAAGCATTCCAATATGAAGCAGCCCGTGTCTTTGAGGGTATTTTAGAACTTGATTATAGTTTAACAAATCCAGCAGTAATTGTTGGACTGCTAATTGGTGGGTTAATTCCATTTTTCATAACAGGTCAACTTATCAATGGTGTTTCAAGAGCTGCAGGAAAAATGGTAGATGAAGTAAGAAGACAATTCAAAGCAGATCCGGGAATTCTTGCTGGGACATCAAAACCAGATTATGCAAAGTGTGTGGATATTGCAACAGTGGCATCAATTAAAGAGCTATGGAAACCCGCGATAGTTGCAATTCTTGCTCCTATTATCTTGGGAGTTCTTTTAGGACCAACTGCAGTTGCAGGTTTGTTAATGGGGGCAGTGGTAACAGGAATACTTCTGGCCTTTTACATGGCAAATACTGGTGGTGCTTGGGATAATGCAAAGAAACTAATTGAAATGAAAGGGGAGAAAGGAACTGAGGAACATAAAGTCTCAGTAGTGGGCGATATTATAGGAGACCCATTCAAAGACACCGCAGCACCTGCTTTAAACACTGTAATCAAACTTCTTAATACTATAGCAATTGTCTTTGTTTCTGCATTTGTGGCAATTCTTGCGATCTAATCTTTTATTTGTAAAGTCATATCTAATTCATCGATTTGCGTTTGGATTGCTTTCTTTAGGATGTCATTATGTTTATCACAGAATTTGAAATAATCATCTGTGGTTTGAAAACACCCACAAATCCATTTGGTTTTTTTGTCACCTTCTACTGTACCTTTTGAATATTTAGGATCAATCATGTCTTGAGTAAAAAAACTGTTCTAAAAAAATCTAGGCATTTTAGAAATTTTATTGAAAAAGGAAAAAATGTTTAAGGACAACCGTCCATCTTTTGGATGTAATAGCCTTGTTCCTTTATTTCCTGCTCAACAGGCTCTGGGGCATTTGCGGAGTGGCAAAATGAACATTCCTTGGTTGTCATTTCGGCATTTTCTTCACCAATTGATTTTAACCATTCTTTACCATATGTGATGGCTTTCTCATGGTCTTTTTCTCCAGTAATCACATCAAAGTGCATGGTATGACCATCTGCTGCTTTGACATAGGTATCGTATACGTGAATTTCCATAAATCTACTTAAAAAAAGGGATATTTAATTCAAAGATCACCCCGCCAAGACTGATTTAGAAAAAAACAGGTAAAATTTTCTTTTTTTAATTTAAAATTTTATTCTAACACATGAATTAAATCCGAAAGGTTTCTTCTTGGTTTAGGATACCTTCGTTTTACAGGGTATCCTATACACAAAAGAGATGATGGCACTAAATCAGTTTCAATAATCTCTGCCACCTTTTTTTCATCAATCATCCCAATCCAAATGGTACTTAGGCCTAAAGCTGTGGCCGCCAATTGTGAGTAGGCAGCTGCCAGAGTCGCATCTTGAATTGCAAACTTTGCTAACATCCTTTTAGGGAATTTCAGTTTAACTCTGCTCTGATTTTTACAAAATACTAAAACTAATGGCGAGTTGACATAGGGCTGATCATTTGAAGCCTTTACCAACTCTTCTTTCATTTTAATGTTCTTTATATGGAAAATCTCAAAACCCTGAAAGTTCCCAGCAGTAGGGGCAGTATCTGCAGCCGCTAGAATCTTTTCAACTTTCCATTTCTCTATTGGCTTTGAATCAAATTTCCTAGTTGATCGTCTTCTTTTCATAACTTCAAAAAGATCAGTATCAAGATCTTCTGATATCTCTTTAGAGTGGTCTCCAAGTATTGCATTGAGTAAAGATTTTCTTGTTTCAATCGATTTTACATCTTCATGAGCCGGTTCATATCCTGCTGGATAAACTACATCTCCACTTTTGGCCATGATGTTCTATTTTCCAATTAGAAGATATACATAGCTATGAAGGTCTCGGTGGGAAAACAATCTAAAAAACTATCTAAAATTAAATTAAAAAAATCAAAGAAATCTTGGATTTATTTTAATTTCAGCAAACGTAACGATTTTCTATTCCACATAGTATGAAAAACTATGAAATATTTAGTACAACTAGACATCCAAAACTCATCAAGTGTTATTTTAGAATTAAATGATGAAAATTCCCCCAAAACTGTAGAGTCTTTTTTACATAATCTGCCATTTAATGTGGAACTTTATGTCTGGGGCCATGAAATCTATACATCCTCATCTCCAATTGATGTTGCGGAAGAAAATTCCAAATCTCGAGTTTCTTTAAATGATGTTGCTTATTGGCCAACTGGCAAAGCAATTTGCTTATTTTATGGTCCAACACCCATTGGAAAGAAAAATGAGATAACCCCTGCATCCCCCGTAAATATAATCGGGAAGGTACTCGATCCCGATAAATCTGTGCTTGAAACTGCGGAAGGAAAAGAAGCTACCTTTAGATTAAAATGCTGACTATTTTATTTCTATTGGAATCTCTAAAATTTTTGCCTCCAAAACATATGCTTTGAAATCTCTTGATGCCACTGAGAAAATTATCCAAATGACAGGATTTAGCTCCATGAATTTTTTATCGGTGTTAGATGGATATGCATTAGAATCTGGGTGAGAATGAAAAATTCCTATTATTTTTAATTCCAATTCTCTTTCCATCTTATCTGCTTCAAGTCTTTGCTCAGCAGAAATTGTGAAATTTACAGGCGAATTTTCAATATTTTTTGTAAGAAATATTTTCTCAACTTTAATTTCCTTTTCATCATCTTTCCCAAATAATATGGCACATGATTCATTTGGTTTTTCATTGTCTGCATGGTTTGAAAGAAGCTGTTTTTGTGACTTTGTAAAGATAATTTTTTGCAATCTTATCCGACTTCTACAGAGCCTACCATCCAAGGATGTACAATGCAGTAATAGTCTTCCTTTCCTGAGGATGTAAATGTAAATTCAAACGAGTCTCCTCCTGCAATCAAATCGGAGTCAAATACTCCATTTGGACCTTCTTGTGAATTGCCTGATGTGATTGTGTGCATAGCACTGTCTTCATTAATCCAAATAATTGTTGTTCCAATAGATATTTGAAGTGCTTTAGGATCATAGTATATTTGTCCTTCCTGTTGGATTCCTGCACCTTCAGGAATTACTGCTGTGACTGGTTCCTTTGGTTCTTCTATAATTAATTTGGCAGTCATCCAAGGATGAACAATACAAAAGTATTCATAAACTCCAATCTCCAATTCATTAGTATCCAGTTGGAATGTTTCTCCTTCATTTAGTAAACCAGAATCAAATGTTTCTCCAACATCAACAGAACTTGTAACAGTATGCGCAAAGGAATCTGCATTAGCCCATTCAACGATATATCCTTTTTGAACATACGAAACATCTAGATCATAATCTGGATTGCCCTTAACTGATGAATTTGCTAAAATTGTAATTGGAAATATTGGACCCGTTGGCCCAGAATCTTCTACTTCAACAATCTCTTCGGCAAGTAGATAAGTATCAGGACTAACAAACCCAAATGCTACAAATGAAATAATTCCTGTAGCAGCAGCTAATACAATAATTGATCCAATGGGTTTGACACGCTCTGGCATTTTTGTTGCAACATATGCAATTACTATTGCTGGGAAGGCAATTGTTATCAAAAGACCAGCTAAGATGTTTGTAGACTCGATTGTATTCATTGTGAATGCATACATTCCAAATCCCAGAGAAATTGACAAAATCACCAGGACTGTGGCTTTTGCTCTGTTACTAGTTGAAACTCCTCCATCTAAGATTCCTGCTGCTAGAAAAATCAATCCAAAAAACATGGTAAGACCCGTTAAAGCATGCATTCCATCGATGAAAGTATGCGCAATTCCCATATAGGAAATAGTTACTCCAGTCAAACCTATGGCTGTTAATCCCATACCTGGCATCATGAGGTCCCAGTTACTCATTCATGCTAGCTGGCTGGCGTGATCTACTTATTCCTTTTGAAATAGTATAGATCACCAAGTCGAATAAATTAAATGGCTTTGGAAGATGGGAGAATGAGATTGGGTTTTAAGGAAATAGTGGAGATATCTAAACCACGTATTATAGTACTTTTGGTAATTACTGCGGTTACTTCCATGTATGCTGCAAGTAAACTAGTGGGTCCTGAATTGGATAATCTTAGTCTTTTGCATATTATAGTGGCAGGAACACTTGCATCTGCAGGATCAAGTGCGTTAAACCACTACTATGATAGAGATATCGACACAAAAATGACAAGAACCAGTCAGAGACCTATCCCCTCTGGAAGAATGACAAAATCTCAGGTTTTAATTTATGGTTTGGTTGTAAGTTGTATTTCAGTGATTTACGGTTACTTTGCATTAAATCCAATATCTGCATTCTTTATTGCTGTGGGTATATTCGTATATGTTATAATTTACACAGCTTGGCTTAAGCGGCTTAATCCATCGAACATTGTGATTGGAGGTATTGCTGGTAGTGCCGCAGCTTGGGCTGGTTGGTCAGCTGCTACCGGATCCATGGACTGGTTAGGATTTTTAATAGGATTTTTGGTTTTCGTTTGGACTCCCTCTCACTTTTGGTGTCTTGCCATGAAAATTAAAGACGAATACGCAAAAGCAGAAGTGCCTATGCTTCCAGTAGTAATTGGAATGCAAAGAACATCAAAATACATTTTAGCAAACACTTTGATTTTGCTTCCGTACTCTTTGATGATTTCGGCTTTTGGAATGGGTCTCATTTACACTATAATTGCAACAGCTTCGGGTGGTCTGATGCTAGCATATCATTTCAAACTTGTTAAAAATCCTACTTCGGAATTTGCATGGAAAGCATACAAGGTAACGGCCCCATATCTCACAATAATTTTTGTTGCAATTGCATTAGATGCAGCATTTCATTTTCCGTTATTTTAGAACTTGATTATTTTTCAAAACCAGGAAAACTAGCTTCGTAATCTTTTTCCATTATTTCCTTATTTTGTTCTTCAACTTCATCTACCTGTTCTTGTATTGTTACCACTTCAATTCTTCTTACATCTTTTGTAATCCATGTAACAGTTATCAAACCCATAATTTCAAGGTCTAGAAGCAATTTGTTCAACTTGTCTTCAGCCAAGACAAATCCATCTTTTGATAAAAATTTGAATAATTCAGAATCCGTAAGGGAACCCGCTTCCTTTATTTTGTCAAATACTGTATTTTTTATTGGAATTGCCATGATTAACCGTAAAATGATCTATCTCTTGATTTTGGTACTACGTTAGATATACTTTCTCTTACGTTGTTATACCACTTATCCACTTCTTTTGTAATTGATGGTCTTACTTGTTTCAAACTATCTGCAAAGTCTTTACTTGAAATTTTTTTGGAATTATTTCTCATTGCTAGAATTGCCGTCTCTCTGCATAATGCAGCTAAATCTGCACCAGAATAATTCTGTGTAGCAACTGCAATTTCTTGGAGTTTTACATCTTTATCCAGAGGCATTTTTGCTGTCAATATTTTGATAATTTCTAATCTTCCTCTCTCGTCAGGTGGAGGCACATAGAGTACTAAATCTAGTCTTCCTGTTCTAAGTAAAGAATTATCTAAAACATCTGGTCTGTTTGTTATCCCTACAACCACCACTCGTGAGGACACACCTTCTTCAATCTCCGTTAGCAATTGACTAAGCACGGTTTCACTAACTCCTCCTTCTCCGGTTTTTGAGCGAGCAAGTGAATCTAATTCATCAAAAATTACAACACATGGTGAGGCTGCCTTGGCCTTTCTGAATATCTCTCTTATTCCTTTTTCAGATTCGCCCACCCATTTGGATAATAATTCAGGCCCTTTGACCAAAATCATATTTGCACCGCTTTCAGTAGCTAATGCTCTTGCAATCAGAGTTTTTCCGCATCCTGGAGGCCCATAGATTAAAGCTCCTTTTGGAGGTTTGATTCCCATTTTTGTAAATTTTGTGGGATCTTTCATTGCTGTAATTAAATTGTCCACCAAGGCCTCTTTGACATCCTCTAATCCTCCAACATCGTGCCACCATACTTTTGATCTTTCAACATAAAATTCCCTCATTGCAGTTGGAACTACTTCGTGCATCGCATCATAGAAATCAATCAGTTTGATTTGCATTGATTGTAAAACTTCTGAGGATATCTTTTCGCTTTCAAGATCGATTTCAGGTAAATAACGTCTAATTGATTTCATTGCAGCTTCTCTACAAAGCGATTTGATGTCCGCCCCTGTGTATCCATGAAGTTCTGATGCGAGATTTTTAAGATCTATATCGTCAGCAACAGGCATTCCTCGTGTGTGGATAAGAAGAATCTCTAACCTTCCGTCTTCATTTGGTACTGAAATCTCAAACTCTCTATCAAATCTGCCAGGCCGTCTAAGGGCGGGATCAATACTCTCTGGTCTATTTGTTGCTCCAAGAACAATTACATTGCCTCTGTCAGTAAGACCATCCATGAGAGCTAATAATTGTGCAACTACTCTTTTTTCCACATCTCCATAGGCTTCTTCTCTTTTTGGGGCAATCGCATCTATCTCATCAATGAAAATTATACTTGGAGAATTATCCTTGGCTTCTTTGAACATATCTCTTAGTTTTGCTTCTGTTTCACCATAGTACTTGTTCATAATTTCTGGACCATTAATCATAAACATATTTGCCTCCGATTCGCTTGCAAGAACTTTTGCAATTAACGTCTTACCGCAACCTGGAGGACCATAAAGTAAAATTCCACTATGTGGCTCTACTCCTAATCTTGAAAATAATTCTGGGTGCTTTAATGGTAATTCAACAATTTCTCTCATAGCCTTTACCTCATGTCCTAACCCTCCCACTTCCTCATAGGTCACCCTTAGCTTTCTGTCAACTGAAGGTTCTGTTGATATTGTAAGATTTGTAGAACGGTCAATCCTTACAACATATTTTGGAGATGTCTTTGTAATCTTAAAATCCATTGAATTTCCTAAAATCATAACAGAAATTTCATCACCATGTGAAATTGGTAATCCCTTCAATCTGTTTTTTACAAAATCTGTAAATTCTTTGTCAATAGTTACCGTATCATTAAGTGGAGAAAGTGAAATTGATTTTGCAATTTTTATGTTAACTCTTTTTACCTTTACAATATCATTTAGTGATCCTCCAATATTTTTTCTTGTTTGCCCATCTATCCGTATAATGTCAGGAAATTTTTCGTCTTCATCAACTGGCCATACAATTGCACAACTGGATCTTGATCCCATAACATCAATGATATCTCCTGGAGTGACTTTGAGATAATCCATAGCTTCTGGACCAATTCTCGCACGTTTCTTGCCTACATCTCGCTGCTTTGCTTCTCCAATTCGCATCTGCAAAGGCTCTTCTTTGCGTACCAAAAACTCACCTATTTCATGTCAACTGACATTCTACTCATGTTAAGTACTTCAAATTCACTGACACCCTCAACAGATTTTACTGCCTCTTCTAGAGAATCCATCTGTCCTTCAGAATCATTTACAACAAATTCTGCTCTAAGGAAATACAGTCCAAAGGCTAACGGCTCTTTTGCATGTCTCCTTAGGGTTTGTCCTTCTTTAATTGCACCCTTGACGGATTCAGCTAACTTGTCTAAATCCACGTCTATTCCAGTTGGAAGGATTTTTGTGATTAAAAGTAATTCGGCCATTTTCTAAGGTCCCTGAGAATTACATGAAGTACATGTATAATTCCTTACTGCCTTTCTGCAGCTTTCACATCTCCAGATTAAATCAGTACCACAATTAGGACAATTGAATTTTACACATTTATCATTAGGCATAATGTGTCTATGGCAACAACTGCATAATGGTAATGAAATCGTAGACGACATAACTCGATTTTCTACAAACATCATTTATATCTTGCTTAGAATTTGAGCAGGAATTTAGTTTAATAGTTTTTTTAGTTCTGCGAAAATAATTGTCTGAGCAGTTTTTACTGATCCACGTATTCCAAGTAATTTTACGATTGAACCTGCATGAAAATCAAAATCTTCTTTTTCTGAAATTTCCTTGGTTATGTCTGGGGTTATTGATTCAAATAATTTATTGATTGTACTGTTGTCAATTCTTTCTAAAATTTTTCTTGCCAACAATTGTTTTTCAAATTCTTTTCCAAATTTTTGGGTCCATTGTTTTTGATATTCTTCCAAGTCAGATTTATTATTTGATTTTAAAAATTTTGAAATAGCTCTACCCGCAAGCAATCCTCCCATACCACTTGTGTAAATTCCACCTGATGTTGTAGGTTTTGCTTGACCCGCAGCATCTCCAACTATTATGGTTTTATTATCAACAAATTTCTTAATTGGGCCTTTGATCCAAATAGGCGCAAAAATTTTTCTAATTGTAGAATATTTTCCTTTTTTTTCTAAAAATTCTTCAAGAGTTTCTGAAACTTTAATTCCCTTTCCAGCAACACCTACTTTTCCTTTTCCGTCACCAGATGGTATTATCCATGCAAAAAAACCTGGATATTTTTCTTGATCAAAAAATACCTCCACCTTTCCTTTCTTTATCCAATCTGCATAAATCTCGTATTGTGCAGATGGCAAAATTCCTGTTCTGTCTGTTTGAACAAGAGATGATGCCCCCCTCGCATCCACAAAAAGTCTGCATTCAATCTCTTCTTCATTTGTTCTTATTCCCTTGTCTGTCTTCTCTTGAAAACTTGTTCTTACCTTGATTACCGCCCCATTTTTCTGAGCTTGATGGGCAATCTGTTTATCAAATTCCCTACGATTAATTTCTGCAACTTTTTGTTTTTTTGAATTAATTGAAAAGCTTTTTCCATTGGGAGCATAAATTTTTGCGGACTCGATTAAATGATTCAAAGTTTTACTAAATGGAATTATTCCGAGTTCTTCTAGTCCCTTAATACTGACCAATCCTCCACAATGTTCTGGAGTGCCAATTTCATAATCTTCTTCAATCACTAGTATGCTATTCCCGCCACTTGCGATCTCTCTGGCACATAAAAGACCGGCTACACTTCCACCAGCCACTACAACATCATAGTACACAGATTTTGTTTCTTTGTCAATTATTTAATTCAATTATTTAGTACACGCCACGTCCATACAAAGAATTGGCACATTCAATATCCATTGATCATATTGTGTAAAACAAAATATGGCTGGAAAAGCAGGTCTTAACATATTCGTATCTTTATTGGTTTGAACTAAAAGTATGGTTCCCCTTTAACGGAATTATTTTTTGGGAAGGATAAAAAATTAGAAAGCATCACTATGATCCCATGTTGCAAAATATCTTGGTTCAAGTTCCAAAATTACAGAAGATCCGTTCTTGACTCCATCTAGTAAGAATTTTGCAACACTGTTTTCCAAATCTCCAGTATATTTTACCATGATTTTTTCTGCAATTGGAAGCATTTTTGAGATTTCTTCAATGATTGTTGCCGAAGCTTTTCCTCGTACTCCTTTGTATGGAATTTTTTCATCATCTATGCAAAAATATACAGTATTTTTGTTGCGAATGTTTTGAGTTTTTTTTGCAGTCTTGCCAGTTTCAACGTACAGCTTTCCATTTTCATAAAAATACCATACTGGATGGACGTTTGGTTCACTTTTTCCATCTATCGTACCTAAAAGTAAATTTAACTTTGAATTTGCCAGAAATTCATTTACTTGTGATTCAGATAATGCCGAACCAATTCCAGGACTAGCGTGAGTAATTTTCATACTGGTTTGCCTCTGATTCTTTATGATATTAAATTTTGACTTGAGTATTGCAATATCTTATCTAAAGAAACTATATTTGGAAATATACCAGAGCGAGCCTTAACGGATTTGAACCTGAAATTTGAAATTATTTTTTGGGAAGGATGAAAATAAAAAAAGAAGTGTTAAGTATCTAATTAAGGTAATTAAATCGCAACTCACTACCCGTAAGTCGCTAGTCGAAGGAGGGAAAGTCTCTTCTTTGACTTAATTTGAATTATTTTTAACTACTGGATTTAAAATTATTTTTTGGGAAGAATAAGAATATGAAATAAAAAAGAAGGAAATCACTTATTGGAAGGGATCTATAAATGGACAGTTTACAATGTGGTCACTATCCATCGGCCGTGCAATATTCACGTTTATCAAGCCATCTTCTTTGAATGCATTAATGTCATCTATTGTCTCCAAAAGTAAGGCACTTGCAGGATCTTCCCAACCAATCATGAAGATTCTCCACATTGGGCTGTAATTTGCATCACCAGGTCCAGAAGCTGCAATTCCCGCTTGGAACCCCAAAGGTCCTGATCCTGTTAATCCATTTCTGAATTGGAACAAGTCAACTGCCGCAGCATTTGCGATTAAACTTGCAGTAGACGATACTGGCGTTACTCCCATCATGCTGGCTGGCCCAGAAGGTGTTGCATCTGTTACAATGTAATATATGGTTCTGCCGTCAGGTCCCCAACCTCTATGTGCTATGAAAGTGACAATCATTCCATCAGTGTCGATATCAAGTATTTGTCCGCCACCATATGGGGTTTCGTCGGTTAAGGTTTTGTCTTCCTTTACCATCATCTGACCTTCAGGCCAAACAATTTGTGGCATATTCAAAACTACTGGAAGTTCAGCAAGTGTAATATCACCTGCGTCTGCTGCTGCCATGATCATCTCACCGGAATCAAGTATTCTTGATTCTACTCCATCATTCCATGTAACATGAACATGTGAAGTCAGTGCGCTGTAATCTTCTGGCTGAGCTGGTGTACTGGTAAAGACTTCACCTTGGAAGCCGTGAACACCATCACCTGAAATTCCATTTTTAAACATGTATGTTTTTGAAAGTGCTTCAGCTGGTGCATTTGCCAACAATGGTGCAACCTCTACCCTCCAACCTTGGTTTTCTGTAATTACTTCTGCATGTGCAGGATCACTGGAATCAGTTATGATATAGTAAACTGATTCGCCGTTATAGAATCCTTGATGCATAGGTATCATTGCTGGTACATTTGCCCTTGATAATCTGAGAACAGATCCTGGATCAGCTATTTCTTCAACTTGTTCTTCCACAGTTGTTTCTGGTTCAGGCTCTGGTGCGGGTGTTGGTACTGGTGTTGGTGCTGTAGGTTCTACAGCTTTAGTTCCAATTTTTACACTTTCTCCTTGGTCCCTTTTGAATTGTTCATAACCCCCTGGATATTCGGAACATAATCTATCACCACAAACAACAAGTTTGTTTGCAGAACCATATTTGGCTATTGGAGTCCCTTGTGATTTAAGCCCATCAGTTTCTTGAATAATTGGCAGGCCTGTTATTGATACTAAAAGAATACCTAAAGTGAGAAAAATCAGGATATTTTTCGTGATCTTTATCATGAATTATTCTACTTAAAGATGATCTTAATGGGGATTGTCTTTTTACTGACAGTCAATAAACTCGTTAGAAAAATTCTCAAAGTGATTTCTCAAAGATAGTTGTAGAAACTAAAAAAATTATGAAATATTGTCAAAAGAAATATAATTCTAAAGCAAAAAAGCCTTAGACTTAATCATGAAAGTTCCTAACCCCATTTTAAGTCAATAAAATTAGTTCCTTTTTCCTTACTCTTTAATTCAAAAGTTTTTCATTATGTCTATTTTTCATATTTGTATGGGTGAGATAAAGCAGGTAATTGTAGTACGAACCGACCTTGACATGGGAAAAGGAAAGATTGCCGCTCAAGTGGGACATGCTAGTGTACTAGGTGCAGAGCATGTAAGAAAATCTCATCCAGAATGGTTTGAAGAGTGGTGGTCCGGACAAGAAAAGATAGTAGTCAAAGTTTCTGGCATCAAAGAGCTACAAGAAATAAAACGACATGCAATTGATTTAGATCTTCCTTGGTCTGAGGTCTCTGACGCAGGACATACTCAAATTGCACCTGGTACTACAACTTGCATTTCAATTGGTCCCGCTCCTGAAAACTTAATTGATAAAGTAACTGGTGACTTGAAATTACTCTGATTTTTCGATGATTTTTGGAATGAGATATAACAAGGCTTTGTAAATTTTTACTTATGAAGAAAATGGGACTAGTTTTCGCTATATTTTTTGGCGTAATTATGCTGACATCTACAGCTATGTTCGCCTTACCCAATATGATGGAACCTCTCAATAATGATTCGGAAAGGACAATAACTGGGACCCCTGCGGATAATTTCCCTGATGCTCAACGTGCACAATTCTGTGGTTCCGGTGATTCCAAATCTACTACTTATGTAACAGAATATACAATTCCAACGGCTTGTACAATGCCTGTAGCCATTGTTACTGACTTTGAAGGAAATGTTTGGTTTGCTCAAACCAATACTGGAAATTTAGCAAAATTTGATCCTGTTACTGAGTCTTTTACGGAATACGATAATCCAATTTGGCCACCAAACACGCGCTCTATGATGTGGGGAATTGATTATGCTCCAGATGGTTCTATTTGGTATACTGATGAATTGCTTGATTCTGTTTGGAGATTTTCTCCACAGGATGAGAGTTATCAAAGAATACCTTACCCTTCTGAGGGTAATTCCCTTCCTCAAAAATTGAAAGTTGTTGGTTCTCAAATTATCATCAATGATTTTACAGGAAATAAAATTACTTTCTTAGATCCCAATCAGTTGGATGAAGAATTACCTTATCTTAGCATTCCTTCTCCATTTGATGGTTCATTTACTGGTGATTTTGCAATTGATGAAGATAACAATATTTTGTATACAAACTGGTTACCTCAACAGGGTGGAGTATTGGTAAAATTTGACCAAGAAGGATACTTTTTATCCGTAAGAAACACTGGTGGAGGATTTTTACCATTGGAGAATTACATTGATGTTTTGCCACTGCCTAATAATCTACTAACTCCAAATGGTATAGTTGTAACTGATGCTGGCAAAATTTGGCTTGTAGATACTTCAAGTTCAAACTTCTTTAGTTTTGATCCTGAAAATGAAGTATTCACCCAATATGTAACCTCTGATCCCCCATTGTTAACATATGGAAATTCTAGCGGCGTAATCAAAACTCCTATTTCTAGACCCTATTGGATTGAAACAAATGATTTAGGACAATTAGTTTTCAATGAACAAACCGCCAATAGACTTGCAGTGATGGATCCAAAATCTGAATCTTTGGTTGAATATTTTATCCCCTCAATGAATCCAAATTGGGGAGATTGTGGTGAATTGGATAATTGTGGTCTTGCTCAAATCTTTGACTTTACAGTAGATGGCGACAAGATTTGGTTTACTGAATGGGTAGAAAACAACATAGGTGTAGTTGACACCTCAATTGAGCTTCCATTGGATATTGAATTAGAATCAAACATAATTTCGCTTAATGCAGGTCAATCAAGGGGTTTTACCTTTGTAGTTTCACCTCAGACTTCACAAGACTTGTTTGACGTATCTTTGATATTATCAGAAACACATGAATTTTTAACTGTGGCTTCTGATTCTAATGTACCACGCACATTTCAGTTAGATTTTGATGCCCCTAGGCCAATTGCAACAACAATATCAGCATCTGAGAATGCCCCTCCTGGAACATACAAAATATTGCTGGGAGCTCAAACAGATGAGGTTTCGGTAAGTAAATTCCTTACAGTAGTTATAGAATCGTGATTCCAAAACTAGATTCCCAAATAGGGATCTCTGTTTACAGCACAAATTTTAAAGGAATAGGTGGGAAAATCAAAGCTGCTCCAGAAGATTTTGAGGTTTCTGAAATAATTTCTGACAAAACTCTAAAGTTAATTACAGAATTGGGTGATTATGCAGTTTACAAATTAAAAAAGAAAAACATTGATACCAATCATGCAATTTTAGATGTTTTTAGAAAAAAAGGTTTGAGATTAAAGGCACTTGGACTAAAGGATGCATATGCAGTTACGGAACAATTTGTGTGTTCTAATAACAAACGAAAATCAATTGACAGTTATGCTTCTTTGAAGTATTCCCTCGAAAAAATAGGGTATGTAAAAAAACCACTCTCAAAAAAGAACATGATCGGTAATTACTTCAAAATAAAAATTGTTGATTGTATAAATGATCTTTCAAATTTTACAGAACAAGGTAAAATTTTAAACTTTTATGGATATCAAAGATTTGGGTCAAAAAGACCGGTTACTCATTTAGTAGGAAAAGCAATCATCCAAAGAGATTTCGATAAAGCAGTAGAAATGATTTTATCCTTTACATCACCTTTTGATTCAAAAAAAAATAATGAGATTAGAGAAAAATTAAGCGATAAAACAAATTATAAAAAATATCTTGATCAAATTCCACCACAAATGGATATTGAGAGAATAGTTCTACGAGAAATGATAGAAAGTGCTGATCCACAAAAATCAATAAGGCAAATTCCTCTATCTCTTAGAAGATTTTACATTCAGGCTTATCAATCATTTTTGTTTAATTGCACTTTAAGTTCTGCCTCTTCAGATGGGGAGAATCTCTTTGAACCTCAAGAAGGAGACGTTTGTTTTGATTTTAATGGCATACTTGGAAAATACATTAAAGGTGTAAATCAACGCCTTGCTATGCCTTTTGTTGGGTACTCTTACTACAAAAAAACTCGTTTTGATAATCAAATTTCAAAAATTTTAGAATTTGAGGAAATTTCTCCAAAGGATTTTTTCATTAAAGAAATGCAGGAGGTTAGTAACGAAGGTGGTTTCAGACAGGCTGTTATTTCTTGCTCTAATTATTCATCTGATTACAGCACATTAGAATTTACGCTTTCTAGAGGATCCTTTGCTACAATCCTATTGAGAGAAATAATGAAACCAGAAGATCCTCTAAAGGCCGGGTTTTAGGATTCAAAATCAGATTTCTTTAAGTTACGTTTGTTTTGCAGTTCCAATAAAATTGGTCAAAGCATACGTGTTGATAAGTTGTAAAATAAGAAAAGAAGAATCAATTTATTTCAAACTATGTAAAATACCTGAAATAAAAAATTGTTTAATCACTTTTGGAAGTTACGATATTGTAGCTGAATTTGAAACAACGTCTTCAGAAGAAATGAATGAAGTTATCAGCTCTAAAATTAGGTAGTTAGAAGACATTCGAAGTACAATTACACTTCGGGTCACTGACTAACCTCCTTTGATGAATTTTATCACGATACCTATTCCTGATATTATTATTCCCAAAATTGCAATTTGAATTCCGTAAGATACCCATTCAGGATTTGCATACATAAAAGAAGATTCAGGTCCTACTACTGATTCACCCTGAAGATAAAAAATTGTGCCTAGTATGAAAATTATTATGCCTATAATCGTGACGAGCTTCCCAATATTCATTTTCCTTTCTAAAAACCTGTCACTAAAAAGGGTAAACAGAATTGATAAATTGACCAAATGATTTTTTGATCCACTCTTTAATGATTTTCCCATGAGCACAAAAAATGTATAACTCGATACATGATTTCTCCGAGTCACCTAGTCACAAGTATTTGAACATACTATTGTTTTTATCATCTGCTTCTCTTGCTATATTATTATTTTTAATATTTTTTCCTCAAATTAATGCAATCAACAGCCAATCTTCTATACTGATTAATCTTATGTTCATTCCTGCAATGGCAGTAGGATTTCTTTACGGGATGAGAATTACAGAACGTGCGGTAAGACCTTCTGAAACACGCAGTCCTTTGAAAAGATCAACCATGAAAATATTTTTGTTCTTTTTTGTAATTGGAGGTTTGTTTAGCTCTGTAAATTTTGCAATGAATGGGGGAAGTATTATGCCTACAGCAGATATTTTGGAAGAGGGACTTTTACCTTGGTTAAATGAATTCATAACTACCAATGGTGGTGTAACATTTCTTATTATCACCAGTATTACTTTGATGGCAGCTGCGACAAAGAAAATGGTTGGAATGAATGCTGGATTTTTAAATAGATTTGTGACATTTGTTGGAACTTTTATTTTCTTTTCGATACTTGCCTTAAGCTTTGCAGACTCTGATCCAACATCTTCAGGTGTTTTCCTGTATACCTTTTACCAGGCGGGGATTGTCGGCGGTGCATTTTTTACAATGAATAGACTGACAAAAAATCTTAACACATGGGAAGATTTTGCAAACGGTTACTAGGATTTATTTCTCTAGATCTACATAAATTCCAGAGATCTCAGAGTTTATTCTTCCGTGGTATTTCTCACATCCTTCTGTTTTGAAGTCATTATTTTTGCATTCCTGAAAGAAAGCCGTGTTATCCCTTGATATAGTATCTGCAGTAAGTACATCGTCACCAATTCCCAAAGCAATAAATGCAATTGCTGCAAGACTGGCTGCAACTAGAATCATTCCATAGCCTGCCTTTGCATGATGATGTGGATCCTTCATTACCCGAAAATCCACCAACCTTGAATTTATTCTTTTCAAGCATGGCTTTTCGATCAAATAATAGCACGTTCTTAGAAAAAAAGAAAAGATAGGAAAACATACAATATTCCGTGAGTATTCAAATTCTTCAATATGAGTTTCTGGGACCTATAAGGTTAGATGAATGGGGGCCTCCTATGGAAAAAATTGTTTATCTTATTTTCTCTAGAAAAAAAGACTCCTTTAACATACTCTATGTTGGTGATTGTGAAAAAACAGACAAGAAAAATTTTTTTGTGGACAATTTAAATTTTAAATGCTGGATTCAAAAAGCAGGATCTGAGGATTCACTTTATCTTGCAATTTTACCAATGTTTGAATCAAATGAATCCGAAAGAAAGAGGATTATTAATAAAATTCTTCGTCATTATCGTCCTACCTGTAATGAGAGTGATATAACAAACAAACAACCAGATTATGTCATTAGTTCTAAACCAAATTCAGCATCTACAAATAATTCCAAAGAAAATTCAAATGAATCTGAAGAAAAAATCCCCTGTCCTTGTTGCGGGTCACATATGAAAATAGACAGAGTGCTTGAAAACACAACAATTCTAAAATGTACGGGTTGCGGCCTTACCGACACACGATTAAATTCATGACCTTGTTTGGTTTTGAACTTTAAATAATTGTAATGTCAATAAATCAATCGCCTTTTTCAAATGCTCAAATTCATTAATTGAATGCATCTGGCCTTCAACTAGTGCTCTTAGAACTTTAATAGAATTTTTCTGAAATTCATCTTTTGCTACTATTTCCATGGCGTTGAGTTTGGACAACAGGTTATCGAGGTCTTTTTTCATCTCCTCAGAGGGGGCATGTTTTTTCATATTTTGGACAAAACCTATTTGATATATGAATTGTGGTCACAATAAGTCTTCGTCTATTTTTTGAATAGGATCTACATATTGTTGACAAGTACATGTTGGAATTTTACATTTTCCAACTTTCATCAGAGATTCATTTTCTTCAGAAGGTACATGTGCTTCATCTGTATGATGGCAAAGACTACAATTCATGCAAAATCCACTCCTTCCCATTATTTAAGACAGAAGTTTAGATTATGGAATTAAAACTGCCCTCGCTTCAATTTGTGAGTCTTTTAATTTTTTTAGAACCTCGTTTGCTTTTTCTAAAGGATATGTTTCAGAAATTACTTCAAGATTTTCCTCATTGCATATCTTGATTACTTGTTCCATATCTTTTGTGGACCCTATCAGGGTTCCACGAATTGTTTTTTCTTCAAATGCTATAAATGACAACTTTTCTCCTATTGTTGCAATTACAATTATTCCCCCTTTCTTTACTGACTTTATGGCGGTGTCAGTTACTATATCAGATGGTGCAAACACGATTGCAGCATCGAGCATTCCGTGTTTATCTTTTATTTCATTTAGAAAATTTTCTTGATTTTCTGAGAACACCATGCTATCATTTGCCCCCAATCTATTTGCAACGTCAAGATGATTTTGATTCCTGGAAAATGCTATTACGTCACATCCTTCAACTTTTGCAAATTGCACTGCCATATGTCCAACCCCCCCAATACCAAAAATGCCAATCTTTTTGTTCGGTCGTGGCTGTGCTGCCTTTACTGCTTTAAAGGCAGTAATACCTGCACAAAATAAAGGAGCAGCATATTCTGGCTTCATATTTTCAGGTACTTTTGTTGCAAAATCTTGAATAACTGTAATGTATTCTGTATATCCCCCTTTGAGGGACTCTCCAGTAATTATGGAGGATTCACAAAGATACTCTTTTCCTTCGTTGCAATATTGACAATTCTTACATGCTTCTAGAAGGGGGGTAATCCCTGCTCTGTCCCCGACTTTGAACTTTGTAACATCTTTTCCAATTTGAACTACTTTTCCTACTAATTCATGACCTGGTATTGTTGGAAGTGAAGGTGGTATTCCAAGATGCTTCCAATCTCCTTCAATTCCATGTAACTGCGAATGACATACACCACATGCTTCAATCTTGATTAAAATTTCATTTTGTTTTTTAATTTTATGTCTGTCAATTTCTGACAACTTCAAAGGGTTGGTTTCAATTGGAGCACATTCAGATAGAACCATTGCTCGCATTTTTTCCATATGTGTCTATTTTTTCCAATGAAATTTTAACATTGTTAAAACAATAGTAAAATGTTGTTTTACGGTTTACTGCGGTTATCTAACATTACTCGAATTGTTTCCTCAAATAGATCGGCTTTGATCGTTTCTTCCTAGTCTTCGTTCAGGAAATATTTAGTCGCAACCTTTTTCTAATTTAATTGCGTAAAGATAGTGGAAAGTGGCTCAGCCCGACAGGAGTCGGTGGTTGATTTCATCACTGAAATCAAAAGGTAAGCATTTTCATCATCGCCACTTTCTTATTTTTTGCTTTAAAACGATGCAATGAAGTGTCAACGAGTTTATCGACAAAGAGTAAAAATAGTATCCCCCCTTTTTGTGCGTAAAAAAGTGCCCTAATCCAGATTATAATGTAGAATATGTTAAGTTGGAATTTTGGTAAATACTATCCATTATAACGCAGGTTATGACGCTGAAAGGAAATCAGAATCATTACAACGTAAAGTTTCTCTAGGGTTGTGGATTCTCAGTCAAAGTTAAAAATTCTATAGGTTAAAAATATAAATTCAGTTTATTGGAAATTCATAAAAGAGATTTTCTGAAATTGAAACAAAATTGTTGTCACATTTGAATAAAATTTTGAATAATCTTGAAGATGGAAATCCTAACAATGATAAAAACATCTGCAATTCCTTGAAAAGTTTTGAAAACAAGGTAAAATCTCAAGCAGGCAAGCAAATTACGTTTGAGCAGGCGAAAAGTTTGATTGATTCAGCAGAATTAGCTAAATCAATTATCTGTAGTTGATTGATTAAGATTCAAAATAGAAGTTACAATTCTTCATCCTTCCCAAAAAATAATTTCAAAATCTACATAATTGACTGAACCTTTGATTTAATCTACAATGTTGGCAGAATGAATTTTTCTGTTTGAATTATAAACCGCAACAAGTACGCATAGTCCTCACAGGGGGTGAAGTTCTGTTTATTTTTTTTCCATTTATGGACTTGATTAAAACTTTTTTTGAATCTGTAATCACTGTAAAATTATTTCCTTCTCCTATGGAATCAAGATATTCCCGTATTGTTTTTTTTACTTGCTCGTATTCGATTTTGTCCTCATTTTCAATTGGAGATAAGATGAATTCATTGTGTTTTATGACTGGAATTGCTTCAACATGGTCAGCCACGTGAACTAACAACTCGTGCTGAATTGGCAACACATCTTTGCAATCTACGACGATCATAATTTGGTACTATGTTTGTTGTTTATAGGTTGATCCCCCATTCTCATCCTTCCCAAAAAATAATTTCAAATATTCAAGTGTTAACGAGTTTATCGACTGTAAGTCAACAAAAATTTCCCTTCCTAGGAATAAAAATCTATTATAATTGGAAACTTGTTTATTACAAAGGAGGAATTATTTAGAATATGAACCGAAAAACAAAGTTTCTGATTCCGACATTTGCGGCAGTCTTTGCTCTGGCATTTGTCTTTGTCACTCCATATGTGATGGCCGAAGGTGATTATGAGGGACATTCCAAATGGGGAGCAAAACACCAAGGAATGAATAAAGCTGTCACGGTAGATGGATTTACGGGATCCATTCCAATTCCTGAAGACTTTGATAAAGAAACCATGAAAGCACTCAAAGAACAAGTGTCTGTTACTCTAATTGATGCTGCAACCGCTGCAGAAGACAATGGATTGTCTAATGTTATGAAAGCAAGCATTGGAATTGTCAAAAATGAAAATGGAGACAAGTACGTTGCATGGGTTCTAGCAGGAATGAGTATGGAAGATGACACAATAACTAAAAACATCTTTGTAGTTGATGCAGGAAATGTAGAAAACACTGGCTCCATAACCAAATCATTTGATCTTTCCCACATTGAAGAGATGAAATCTCAATGGAAAGACCACGAATCTAATTTCTCTGGAGACCATGAAGCCATGAAAGAAAAATTCAGAGAACTACATGAATAAAAGGAGAACAACTCAGAACAAATACCTGATCTGAAAAACTCCTAGAAATTCTTTTATTCTCATCCTTCCCAAAAGATAATTTCAAAATAATTAAGATAATCTCAATTATCCAAATACTAAAAATAAAAAAAGGTGTTTTTGTCTCTATCCGACGTTATTGCGACAGTTTTTTCCTACAGGATTGATAGAATCAAATCCGATAATTGAGGAACCAGCAAAGATATTTCCATCAAGCTGACCCTGAGTTGTATCACATTTTATCCCAGTAGTTTGAGTTCGGAAATGAGCAACTAGATCAATAAATCCGTCATCATTTACATCCTCAAAACCAAAACCAATTACATTGGGACTTATCAAAGGATCGTCTTCGGAAGCCCTGAATTTCAAAGTGGTAGGATCAATTACAGATACGTCCACACTACTAGTTCCCAATATTGCTACTGGAATCACTCCGTTGCTGGATGGATTGATGGAGTTTGGTAAACCTCCTGGCTTTATGTCAATTCCAATTATACCTGAAGCACCACCTGCACTTACTGGTGCAAATGTTCCAACGATCATTATTGCAGCTAGAACTGGTATCGCCATAAAGGCAAGTTTTTTGTTAGTCATTGTTTTTGGGATCATTTAGATCGGTTTAAGTTTGCTGTCTTTTTTAAAATGTTACAAAATTAATTTGAAATTATATTTTGGGAAGGATGAGAATCAAAGAGAGGAAAGAAAATCACTTGCCGGGAGTTTTTATGGCATCACAGCCCAAAAAGGGTTGACCTCCAAGTGTATCCCCAGAAATACAAGCTTCAACGTCCCCTTTTCCTATTCCAGTTTCTTTTTGGACAAAGTGCATGACTAAATCTGTGAAGCCGTCATCATTAACATCCTCTAATGCAACGTGCACAGGCATTGCACCATCAGGCCCAAATTCAATATTTTCGTAATCCACAGTTGTAACATCAAGTGTGTCACTTCCCAGAATTGCAACTGGAACTACTCCCATACTCTTTGTATTTATCGAGTTTGGATCACTTCCTGGCTTGATGTCTATTGATATCTCTACAAAACACTCGTTATTTTCATCACACACTCCTTCACCAACACTACATGAACATACTGTACCAGTTGGTTGGAATACATCAATTGGACAACTAGCAGAACTACCATCACAAAATTCTTCTATATCACAAACTCCAGATGAGGCTCTACATACGGTACCATTTGGCTCAAGGTTATCATCACATGTTCCTGAACCATCACAGGTATCTGGATTGTCACATAAGTTATTAGAAGGATCTCCACATGCTGTACCCTCTGGTTCAGGATCCTGTACACATTGTCCTTCTTGACAAACTTCAATGTTACATTCATCACCATCTCCACATTCTGACCCATCCAATTGTGCAGTATCCACTACACATTGTCCTGTATCACAAACTTGAATGAAACAAAGACCACCAGGGTTACATACATCACCATCAAATTCTGGTTCAGGTTCCAGTACACATTGTCCTGCTTCACAAACTTCAATGTTACATTCATCACCATCTCCACATTCTGACCCATCCAATTGTGCAGTATCCACTACACATTGTCCTGCTTCACAAACTTGAATGAAACAAAGACCACCAGGATTACATTCTGTACCCTCTGGTACGGTATCACAAAACGGTTCACCGCCGTATGCTGTCTGTAAACCTCCAACTGCTATACTTGCAGTGAAAAGTGGTAACGTCATAACAAATAAAATAATTTTATTGTAACTCATCATCGCCCAAGGGCTCGAGGTGAATATCCTACTTAAGTTTGAT
>Ga0209988_10000125_pt1 | contig 40278 bp, 43 predicted proteins | sample N075metaG_FD_183115 | JGI IMG/M metagenome (GOLD analysis project Ga0209988, IMG submission 183115) | Deep subsurface microbial communities from Kermadec Trench to uncover new lineages of life (NeLLi) - N075 metaG (SPAdes) (version 2) | ecosystem: Environmental > Aquatic > Marine > Ocean trench... | reverse complement strand
AGTCCCACAAGCTACCGCGGGAACTCTACAAATCGTTAACCTGGGATCGCGGCAAGGAGTTGGCTGATCACAAACGCTTCTCGTTGGCGACTGACATCAAAGTCTACTTCTGTGATCCTCAGCAACCATGGCAGCGTGGATCGAATGAAAACACCAACGGCTTACTAAGGCAGTACTTCCCGAAGGGAATGGACTTGTCGAACATTCATCAGAACAAACTGAATGCGGTGGCAAGACAACTTAACGAACGACCAAGAGAAACGTTACAATTCTATTCACCAGCAGAGAAATTTGCTGAATGTGTTGCGTCGATCGATTGAGATCGCAACCCAAAGCAGACGTTCGTTCCTTCTCATTTTGGGCCGCTCTAGTGACCGCTATGAGGAAAAGCAGACACTCACAAACCAGGAACCCCTCGTAGCACCTCTTAGTTTTAAGGTTCTGTAGGTCGCATGACCACAGAGATCGTGTTGGCGCCACCTCTGCCTTGAGTAACCAGTGGTCGATTCAATTAGACATAACCCTCCATCGAGGGACAGGGTTTGGCGCGCTCTACGCAGGGCTGCTCTGTATGTACTAAGGTTATCGGAGCAGATCGTTAACAACCCTAAGTTGCAATAATAAAAATAAGAATGGAGATCCAGGCCATGTTGATTCAAGTCACTAATGAAAATGATCGGTACTTGACCGGAAAAAAGAATAAGCGTTGCAGAATTTTCGTGGCCGGTTTGTTAACTGCTATTTGTCTCGCAAACCCTATCCCCACGGTGGCGCAGGAATCTCTGACGCTCGATTGGGAAAGATTAAGAGGTGGTGTCACGACCAGTGGCAATGAAATCCGATATAGCGGTAGTCCAAGAGGGTGGAGTAGTTATGCTCAGTCTGTGCAATTATCTTCGCTAGATGTTGACGAAGACTTTGAGCTGCGCTTCGCAGTATATGCGTCGATGGAATCCCTCTCTCACAGTTGTTCGACATGCGATAGCAGGAAACACTAAATGAAGTCGATGAAATCAAGATTGTCCGCGATGATGTTTATCGAGTGGTTTATTTGGGGGGCTTGGTTTGTTCCTCTTTGGCAATACCTCAATCACATTGGGTTTAGTACGAGCCAAATCGCTTGGTCTTATAGTAGTACATCAATTGCGGCCATAGTTTCACCGGTCTTTGTGGGCGTTATCGCGGACCGATACTTTTCAGCTCAGAAGGTGCTTTCGACACTTCACTTTGTGGGCGCTATCTTACTTTGTTTCATCGCGAGGCAGAAAACATTTGAAAGTTTCATGCCTGTTCTCGTTGTCTATACGCTTTTATATATGCCGACGGTGGCACTTACCAATAGCATTTCATTCCGCAACCTGGAAAATGCTGGACAGGATTTTCCTCGAATAAGAGTTTTGGGGACGATTGGGTGGATTTTTTCAGGTGTCTGTGTTGGTTTTGTTCCGTCCATGTTAGGTTTTGGTGATATTTCTACCACGAGTATTCCTTTCATGGTAGCGGCTCTTGCGGCGCTGATTTTAGCCATTTTTAGTTTATTCTTGCCTGATACCCCACCAGAAAATAGCGGTGGCAAGGTTGATATTGGTGAACTTCTTGGTCTAAACGCTTTGAGTATGTTCAAAGATCGATCTTTCGCTGTTTTCGCATTGTGCTCGTTTTTGTTTTGTATTCCATTGGCATTCTATTACCAGTTTGCCAACGGCTACCTGACGCAGGTGGGGTTGAAGAACGCAACAGGGTGGATGTCTCTCGGTCAGTTCTCGGAAATATTTTTTATGTTGGCATTGCCTTTCTTTCTTAGGCGTTACGGCGTTAAAAAAGTATTGCTACTCGGCCTGGTGACAGCCGCTGTTCGCTATGGGATTTTCATGGTGGCGGGTACGGAAAATATGCTCATGGTTACCTTGCTCTTTACGGGTATATTGCTTCATGGCGCAAGTTATGACTTTTATTTTATTACCGCCTATATCTATACCGATGAAAAATCGCCGTCACATATGAGGACTTCAGCACAGGGTCTTATAACACTCATTACCATGGGTTTGGGCGCTTTAGTTGGAAATCAATTGGGAGGTGCAACACTTGAGTACTATACCTACGCAGTGGCTCAGGGAAATGAGACATTTAATTGGTTTGGTGTTTGGGGTTTTGGTGCGAGCATTATCGTATTCGTGACGATTCTATTTGTTTTCTTCTTTAAGGATAAGGAAGAATATCCAAAAAATGTGGGTGTTAACGTATGTCATTAGATAGAGAAAATCGTATTTTGGGGGCCTTTTATGGCTTGGCTTTGGGTGATGCTATGGGAATGCCCTCTGAGTTGTGGCCCCGCTCTCGCGTAAAATCATATTTTGGGTGGATCGATCAATTTTTGCCTGGGCCAGAAGAAAATAGCGCAGCTTGCTGGTTTAAGGCCGGTGAATTTACGGATGACACCTCCATGGCCATTGCTTTGGCTGACGCCATTGTCGAAGCTGAGGGAAACATAGAGCCTGAATTAGTGGGGCGAAATATTTTGAATTGGGCTGAAGATTTCGATGCCTTTAATAAAAATGTGTTAGGCCCAACGTCTAAAGTGGCGTTAAGCGCAATGAGGTCTGGAACGCCAATCTCAGAGTTGGAAAACCTGGGTTTAACCAACGGGGCAGCCATGCGTTGTGCGCCTTTGGGTTGCCTGATTCCCACCGAGTCTTTGGATGATTTTATTGCGCTGGTAGCGGAGGCGTCCAGTCCTACCCATAAATCAGACATTGCGATAGCGGGGGCAGTGGTCGTGGCCTGGGCAATTTCAAAAGCCATTGATGGCGAGAGTGGAGCAGATATTATGAAGACCTTGCCCTCGATTGCCGATGCTGCGCAGAACAAGAATGTGAACACCTTTAGTCCGCGGCTGGCGTCTCGCATTGAGATGGCATTGAATATTGTGCGAAGTGGCAACGATACCGATCAGGTGATGGAAGATATCTACAATGTGATCGGGGCCGGCACCAGCACGATTGAATCGGTTCCTACTGCGCTTGCCATGGTTGAGCTTGCAAAATTCAATGCGAATAGATGCGCAGTTCTATGTGCCAATTTAGGGGGTGATACCGATACCATTGGTGCGATGGCCACCTCCTTGTGTGGAGCAATTAATGGTTATCACGACTTGGATTCTGTTTTAGTTCAACAGCTGAATGATGCCAATGGAGTTGATTTTACCCTTTACAGCACCGCCTTTATTCGTTTCCGCGAAGAGAGAGAGAGGGCTTATGCCGGCCAGTGATTTATTAGGTAAGTTGTCACTACTTAAGCCTGCAAGACCCATTTATGTCATTGGTGCCGCCATTGTTGATCATATTGTAGGCGTGCCGTCTTTACCCTCTAGTGGGGATGATGTAGACGCTTCTCAAGATGCTGTTAGGGTTGGGGGTTGTGCCTTAAACGTTGCTATCTGTTTACGGCGATTAGGCATAGGTTCAAACAATGCCTTTTTAATTGGCGAGGGGAATGGCTCTGCTCCGATTAATAGGTATTTGAACGATCTTGGTATTCAGTCATGCCTGCCATCTGTGCCTGGCGACAACGGCTGGTGCCTCGCCTTGGTGGAGCCGGATGGAGAGAGAACGTTTATTTCCATTAAGGGAGTTGAAAATGACTGGTCACCTGCCATCTTACAGAATGTACAGGTCTTACCGGAGGGGCTGATTTATTTGTCCGGCTACCAGCTGATTTCCTCTTCGGGAGAAACTATTGTCTCATGGCTGGAGACACTCGATGTTAACTGCGACTTGTTTATTGATTTTGGTCCACGTATTAAAGACATCGCTCCAGAAGTAATGTTGCGTCTTCTAGCTATGCGCCCCACTATTTCAGTTAATCGTTCAGAGGCAGAATTTATGGGTGTCGGAGGTGATATTGTTGCCGCGATGAATAGATGGACCCATTCAAATATGTGCTCATTGATTGTTCGACTGGATAGTAGCGGGGCCTATTATAAACAGGAGAATGAGGAGCTGGTTTGTGTGGCCCCTTTTTCTGCGTCCGTTGTAGACTCAATTGGAGCGGGGGATTCCCACGGAGGTGGGGTTTTGGGTGGTTTGGCCGCTGGATGGGGTTTGGGAGATGCAGTCAGTTTAGGGAATGCGGTAGCTTCGTACGTTGTTAGTCACAGAGGCGGCGATTGCGCTCCCGATATCGATAGCCTTAGAAGCTATTTACTTAGATATGATGACTAAAGACACAAAGGATTGCGTCTGGGCTTAATTGAGATAATTGTTGTGAAAGTTAATATTCCTGTATCCGAAAGAAAGAAAGCATTGCTGGTGATTGATGTCCAGGACATCTTTATGAATAAGCATGTTGAACATATTCCTGGACGAATAGTATCGCTGATAAAAGAAATTGAATACTCAATATATGTGGAGGCTTTATTCCATGCAGAAGCCGGTAGCATTTGGGATAGACAGCAACAGTGGACTGGACCCAAAAATGGACATTTATTTTCCATGCCGGAACTATCATCTGCGCTAGGAAACAAGCGAGCCATATACCTGGAAAAAGAAACACGCTCCGCTTTTAAGGGCGAGTTTCAATTGCATCAGTATCTACAGGACAATGATATAAAAGAAGTCCATATTGTTGGCGTTGATACTTCAGATTGTGTGCTTGCAACGGCACATGAAGCGTTTGACCTGGGTTATTTTACCTTCGTAATCGAGGAGTGTTGTCAGGTTGCGCACGACAGGACCCTGCATGAAAAGGCGGTAGACATTCTTCGCTTCGGTAAACTGACTAATAATTCCTGCATAGAAGATATTCATTCAGTGACCGTAGACCTGGATTAGCCCTAAATTTTCTGTTTCTGTTTCTGTTTCTGTTTCTGTCTCGTTCTGGGTGCCTGATTCACGAGGCGATTGAAGCAGGTTTTCAGTCCTGATGAGATGGACACCTCCTCGTATCGGCGTCAAAATGCTGTATATTGCGAAATCTTAGTTCAAGCAGCGATTGGTGTGTGAAAGAGTCCTGAGCATGTGATTGCCGGTACAAAGAGCACAATTCATCTACTTTTGCCTGTCTGCTGCGGAATACTAAATTAGGCCGCAATTGGGGTATGAAAGAACCCCGAGCGATGAAGCTGAGACGACGGAATTTTCCGTGCACGCCTCGCCAATTAGAAGCGCAATCTTCGACGCGGGCAAGACCAGCCGAATCAACGTAAGTTGCTTCATGGCTGATCTTATCGGTGATGAAGAAGTTTGGAAACAGTGGATGGGCAAGATGCCGGTTTCTATAACAGGGCGGGGTAATCGGCACTCGCGGATAGCAACTCAACGTCTGCTTCTGGCCGAAAGCAGCCGCTCGCATCCCCGGATATTCGGAGTGGCGAGTGTCCGGTATGCCCTGCGATTTCAACCGGTCAATGCAACACATTGGTCAAAGCGTTCATGAGAGTGGCATTACTGGAGTAGAATAAGTCTGCGGAATTTTTGCTGTTCGACAGGACGACTGGATTGGCTGATTATTAATGCCTTACTGGTTGGCAAGGACGCCCAGCACCTCTGAGGCGGCCTTCTCGCGAGCTTTATCGGGGCAATGGTCGTAAGTTGCTCCGTCATCTCGCAACAGCTCCTGAGTTCGCGCATTGATTCTCATTCGTTGTTTCGCGTGATGAACGGATTCAGAAATAGATTTATCGAGCGTGATGATATGTTCGTCAAAATCCATCATTGTTGGTGTCCTTTTCAAAAAAGAGTAACGGCAGCAACGTTATGCAGTTTCAGATTCGTCCGGTACCACTTTAAGCTGCGTTTGACAAAATTTCGTCAGCGTTTCCTGACTCACAAATACAATGAGTGGCTCACCTTTGTAGTCGGAATAATCATTGCGAACCCGATCTTCGGCCGCGTCGAGCGTCGCAACGTTGTCGCCTGTTCTTGAAAGTTTGTACTCACTGAGTAATCGACCGTCCTCGGAGCACACCTGAACGGTGAAGGACATGGCGTCATCCGAAATATAATGGTTCCTGAGTTTTGATGTAGCATCCATCAGCAATTTCTCTGGGTTAATCGTGTACCGAAAAAGCGTTTGCGCATAATGCAGCCGTCGTAATTTCTGAGCAGCGTCTTATATGTAGAACGGTCAATCTGGCATTGCCGTTGTGCTCCAAGGCCAGTAGGGCGTCAAATTGTGACCCAGATCACGTTTAGTTATGAGACCTGGTTCATATTAATGGCCCGAACTGCGCAAAGATGCTATTACGATGCCGCTAACAAATTGGCGAGTTAACAACGACTGGAAGTGGTCGGAAACAAAACGTCATGGCACTTTCATCGAGGGGCTGCTTGTGGCCGAAACCAGCCGCTCGGGTGCTATAGTCTGAGAGGCTGCTTTTGACGGCGATTTCAGTCGATCGACGCAACACATTCACTAAATTTCTGTGCCGGTGTACGAAAACCCAAGGTCTTTCGCGGTCGTTCGTTAAGCTGCCGCGCCACTTTGTTCAAGTGTGCCTGTGAGTGTACCGACAAGTCCGTTCGTTTGGGAAAATACTGTCTCAGTAAACCGTTGGTGTTTTCATTCGAGCCTCGTTGCCAGGGGCTTCGTGGGTCACAAAAGTACACCTTGATGCCGGTTGCAAGGCTAAATTCCTTATGATCAGAAAGTTCCTTGCCACGATCCCAGGTCAAAGACTTATAGAGCTCCTTCGGTAACTTCTTCGACTGCTTGATCAGCGCCTTAATGACCGTCTGGGTATCCCGGCCGTTTACTTTGGCCAGCATCACGTAGCGGGTCTTGCGTTCTACCAGGGTAGCGATATGCGTGTTCTTCGAACCGGCAATCAAATCCCCCTCCCAGTGACCCGGCACTGCCCGATCCTCGACACTCGCCGGTCGCTCCCGGATCGAGACAATATCTTTGATTTCACCGTGTCCGACACCCTTGCTTTTGGCGTGCTTCGAACGCCGTATGGTTCGCTGTGAGCGCAGATGTGCCGTCAGCTCCTTCTTAAGCGCACCGCGGGCTTGAATGAACAGACTTTGATAGATGGTCTCGTGGGACACGTGATATCGCTCTTCTCTCGGGTACTCCGCCTTTAGCCAGCCGGCGATCTGCTCTGGTGACCAGTTCACCTTCAACTTGGCGGCAACCAATCGCGCCAACCGCACGTTTAAGGCCAGCTTACACGGCTTCGGTCGCCGGCCCCGATCCCAGGCGTTCTTGTCCGCGTCGACCGCACGGTATCGAGCACAACCGCCATTGCGGCAGACTTCCCTGCTGACGGTCGAGGGGGCACGAACCAGGGTCCTGGCGATCTCTCGGATCGATTGCCCTGCAACCAGGCCCCGGGAGATCTCTTCGCGTTCAGCCGACGTCAATGCCAACCGCGATCGCTTCCTCGACACTGGACGGATACCACCGGTGGGTCTCAAGTGGTTATAAATAGACGACGACCTCTTACCCAATGCTCTTGCAATCGCGTTCAGTGACTCTCCGCGTTGATAGCGATCCCACAGTTCTTGTCGTTGTCCGACCGTAAACCCGTAGCCAAATTTCCTGCCCATATAAACACCTCATCTTTTACTTTAAGATAAAGTGTTGCGTCGATCGTCTGAAATCACCACCCAAAGCGGCCATCCCGAAAATTCGCCACGAGTTATTCCAAAGCATGGGGAGAGATCCAACCTGTTGTCGCTGCAGCAAGCTAATTATCGGAAACCCAACCCAGGTCAATCGAAAAATAATAAGCCGTCATGAAACCCAGGATAACGAACCAAAATTTCAATGGCACCCAGAAGAAACTGTGGCGCTCTCGAGCGTCACTCGGCTTTAGACGAACCAAATAGAACGTTCGTTTTTTCTGGTCTTCAATTTTCTTTAGCAGTCTATCGATCTCATTCGGATTGAGAAGCTTCGCGTAATGAGCGCATACAGCACCCGCAGCGAAGAGTGCCGCTCCAGCCGGCCATCGGTGATAATCCCAATAGTCCGGTGAGCCCGTCAGCCCCCGGGTTATCAGCTGTGCGATTAGAGTTGACAAGGATACGCTTGCAGGAACCAGCCAGCCTATTCCAGTCCAAACCAAGGGCAGGAACATCGTGATAAATGATCCCAACCAGTTCGACTTGACTCCATCTTTTCCACGGCCGCCCGAATCGCTTATCTAGGTATCTTTGAGATTGGCTGGCCAGTATTTCCCGGGCAGAGGGGTCGCAAAACCCGGCGAGCTTGGGCTTATGAGGATTGGCAGATACGGCTTGCACAGTCTGCGCCCGGGAAGGTGTTTGCGAGCGAAGAAGATGGTTGTCATGACCATCGGGACGCGGCGACTCATTGATCGCGGAATAGCCAAGGCACGGGGAGTCGAATGCTCATTTGTCAAAGTCGCAGCAATATCTTGCAGATGTCCTTCATTCGGTACGGTGTTTTTGAGCGCAAACAAAGACTGCGATACAACGCCGAGATCATCGGGATCGATTACGACCTCCGGATTGGGGCAAAGCAATACAAGCGCGGGTACATCAACGTTGCCTTCGTCAAAGATCTGCACATTCGCCTGGACGATATGACCCCAAACGACCTCGCCGTGCGCCAGAAGATTAGTTCGATCGTCGAATACAATGCGCATTGCGTTATCCGAAGTCAGCCATTTCGACCGGGGCGTGTGAAGGTATGTACGGCGATTCCAAAATGAGAATGTGCGAGTCGCCGCACCGATCAGTTGCCGGCATTCCTGGAGCATCTGCTGATGTGAACTCATTTGTTCATTTTCCAGTAAGCCCGGTTAATTTGCCAAAAGCATTGAAAATACTAACCGGGTGACTCTGCCACCAGCGCATGCAAAGAATCTGCCATTCTCATCAAACTGCAAAATAGCGGTCAAATGTCGGCATCGTTGGCATCGTTCGTGTTGCTCTTCACGTACGGCTTGACGAACTGTGGGGAAAACTAGGACACCCATTAAATTTAGTCCTAAATTTATTCCAGGTCTCGAGAATGGAAAACTAGGACACCCATTAAGTTTGGTCCCAATTTTGATCCAAGTCTCGAGAATCACGATTGATGCGTGTCCTCATTCTTATCATTCTTAACTTCAGCATGACGACGGCGCTCGAGATTGATGAGGATCTTTCCGAGGTGGTCGACATTCCTCCCGCGGGAGGATTATTGAGCAAGGGGGCAAACAAGGTGGCCGAGCCACCGCCGCCCGTTTATCTTCATTAGCGCTGCCCAACTGAGCTTGGATACAACCGGATTTGGACTTCCGTAGTACCGTCGGAAGCAGCCGTTCAGGTCATATCAGGGGATTATTCTGCTTGTTACCCAAACCGGACACACCGAATCTGGCATTCTAGTATTTGGTCAAACTAATTTGGACGCAATCCTATGAATACAAGCAAATTTCGTCGCTGGCTGAGATTTGGCGCAAACATTGGTGTCGTGACAGGGTTGTTCTTGCTGTTGGTTGAAATGGATCAGAACAACGATCTGGCGAGGGCCCAGATTCATCAAATAAGGGCCGACTCATGGGGCGATTTTAAGTTAGAGCTTGCAGACTCTGAGTATCTGCTCGCTGCCTGGATCAAATTTCAAGAAGCGGGCGGCACAAGAAACCCCGACGCGTTGGACGCGCTGAATAAAATAGACAGGGCGAGGGTCGTACAGTTTCTATTGCACCGGTACAATGACTACGACAATCTGTTCTACCAGTATCAACAGGGATACCTTGACGAGGAATACTATGAATACAGGATCGTACCCTCGATTCGTGTATTGGCAGCCGCGTGGAAAAATATTGGTGTTTACGACGTTGCGAGACCGAGTTTCATTGATGAAATCGACCGAATTACATCGGAAACGCAGTAGGCACTGACTGCTTATGGCAGTCGAAAGCGGCCCTCCATTTCGCCCGATAATCACTGATCTGAATGGCCGCTATTGGGTGCGACTTTCCCCGGCCAACCTGAAGTGATTCGTAACAGATGTGCTCTACATTTGAAGTTCCCACGAGAAATTTTAGAGTTCTTGCGCCAATTTGCGCAGGTATTTGCGAAATTCAGTGCCCACACCATCGTGCGCCAATCCCAGAGCGACGGTGGCCTGCAAGTAACCTAATTTGTTACCGCAGTCATAGCGGTCCCCTTCGAATGCAAAGGCGTGAACTGGATGCTCGTCCAGCAAATCCGCAATGGCATCGGTCAATTGAATTTCACCCCCTGCACCTCGACCAGTATTTTCCAGCTTGTCGAAAATCTCCGGAGCCAGTAGGTATCGACCAACGACCGCCAGATTCGATGGTGCATCTGCCGGTTTTGGTTTCTCGATTATGCTGGCAATTCGCTGCGACTGACTTCCCTCTCCAGCAAGCGCAACGATGCCATAGCTCGACGTGTCCTCATGCGGAACTTCCTCTACCGCAACGATACTTGCACCGTGAGTTCGATAGTCGTCCGCCATTTGTTTCAGGCAAGGTGTGTCGCTGTGGATCAGATCATCCGCCAGGTGCACGAAAAACGGCTCGTCGCCCACCGCTGGGCGAGCGCAGAGCACAGCGTGACCTAAGCCCAGGGGTTCGCCCTGCCGGATATATATACAAGTGACCCCCTTGGGCACAATATTGCGAATCGACTCAAGCAGGTCAGTTTTTCCTGCATCCGTCAGCGCCTGCTCCAATTCGACGTCTGTGTCGAAATGATCCTCGATGGCACGCTTCGAACTGCCGGTTATAAAAATCAGTTTGGTTGCACCCGCTGCCACGGCTTCCTCGACGGCATATTGAATAAGCGGCTTATCCACAATGGGCAACATTTCTTTGGGGCTGGCTTTGGTAGCCGGTAAGAATCGCGTGCCACGGCCAGCGACGGGGAAAACGGCAGAACGGATCGGTTGCGGCAAGAGAATTACTCCGGAATACATCGAATTGCGCCCATCATAGCCAATTCAAACAGCGGTTTGGGGGCAACCCATCACAGTAAGCATTGCGAAGCTGCACGACCGGAGAATCTGCGCCGGAATGACCGGCGCAGATCGCTACTTTTGACAGATATCGACGGCTACTTCTTTTCCGGTGAGTCCAGCAGAATATTCTCGCTGTTGATTTCCACTGTGCGTATGCCGATTCCTTTAACCGCCATCAACCCCTCTCTGGTTTTGAACGGCCCGTGTGCATCGCGATATTCGACGATTGCCGTTGCCTTGGTCATACCTACGCCTTTCAGCTCTGCTGAAATCGTCTCTGCATCTGCGGTGTTGACATTGACCGGTCCCGCCAATGCCACCATGGGCAAAAAGCAGGCGCAAGCGATGGATAAGAAGATCTGTTTCATTCGATTCATATTTTGCTCCAGTGAATTGCATCGAAAATAGCCACCCAAATTGAACGCAGTGACTACACGAGCAAGAGCTTATGACTGAAGTGTTGAATTGGCATGTTGTGAATATGCCGTGTTCGACGGGAAATACAAAAAAACACCGATGTTGGCCACCGATATTTCAGTGGAACGCCAAGATTTCGTTTAGTGATTGATGCCGCTACGTTGTAGCAAGGAATCGAACTGAATACTGGCAAATGGCCGCTGCGTTTCCCAGCCCTTGCAGCTGGGACATTGCCATATCAATCGCTTGGTGGAGAAACCACATTCCTTGCACTGGTATCGTGGCGTTGATGCCGCCAGTTTGCTCAAACCCATGCGAACTTTCACCAGGGCATCGCGGCGGCTTTTCCCGTCCTCACCAGCAATGTGCTGGACATCGATAAATTCGGTGAGGGTGGGTTCGTTAAGAATATACTCCTCAACACATTCATCAATTACATCGATATCGCCAATATCATTGACGATCGCCGTATAGGCAATGTCTTTCTTGATTTCCGGGTTATTCTTTATCAGTGTGCGCAAACTTTTTTCGAGTTGCGCGATTGATCCTTCGCTCTGGTAGATTTCCACCAGTTTTGGCAGCGCCTCCGTAATCAAATACGTGTTTTCGTCGATGATGCGGTTATACAGGCGTAACGCCGTTTTGGTATCTTCCGTCGCTCGAGCGATGTCTGCGCGCGTCAATGCACCGCGAAATGTTCTGGGACGGCCACTTTGCGCTTTCTTGACGTATGCCCGTGCCGTCGAAAAATCCTTCTTTTTGACCGCCTGCTCTGCCAACTCACAGTAATAATGGGCGATCTGCAACGCCAGCGACCGGCCACTTAAGACTTCCAGTTTTTGGCCGGCATCAATGGCTTTTTGCCACTCTTTTTCTTGTTCGTAGATACGGCATAGCTGCTCTAGAGCCTCAACCTGGAACCGCGATCCATCTGCAAGCCTGACGAACATATTTTCCGCACGATCCAGGAGTCCGGCACCCAGGTAATCTTTTGCAAGCGACGAATACGCCTGATCTCGTTGTTCCGCCGGTAAGTCTGGACGAGCGATAATGTTCTGATGGATGCGAATAGCCCGATCGACCTCGCCGCGACGACGAAAAAGGCTGCCGAGGGCAAAGTGAGTTTCTATCGTCCTGTCGTCAACGCGCACCATTTTTAAAAAGTGCTCGAGTGCCTGATCCGTCTGTTCATTCAGCAGGAAATTGAGTCCTTTCAGGTAATCGACATTGAGAGGTGGCGCAGCAGCCTCCTCTTCATCGCGTTCGCCAAAACGCCCCAATGCCCAACCCGCTGCTGCCAGCAGCAGGAACAAGCCTGCGAGAAGAAATGTTGATTCAGTCGGCATCGTCAATCGGCAAACTGCGCAGGCTGGTCACTTCGGATTCCGAAATTCGCAGAGCCGTTCGAAGACGGCGGCGTTCATTGGTGAGCCGTAATGAATAGAATGTCATGCTGAGAAGGCCGAATGCCCAGCCCAATACGAATGTCACCGCGAGCGCCAGAGGAACCGAAGGCTGTATCTTCAGAAATGCCAGGTCGATCTCCATTTCGCCGGGGTTAATGCTCGTAAACCAAACCATTAGCACGAAGACCGCCAGGACAAGTGCTATTACGCCAATTCGCTTGAGCATGCGCTCGCTCCACCAAAATTGAGGGCAGAATATCACCCGGTTGAACGCTAGTTTATGGGTTTCGGCAGCTTATGGTAAGACGCTGCCGAAATCGATGATCGGCGGGCACAGCAAACTTCTGCGCAATATCAGCTCTTTATGGGAAAACTGCGGCTCGCATTGACGCGCTGCCGTAAATCTTTGCCGGGCTTGAAATGCGGGACATACTTGCCAGACAGGGCGACCGCTTCTCCGGTTTTAGGATTGCGACCGATACGAGGCGGTCGAAAATGCAACGAGAAACTCCCGAAGCCACGTATCTCAATGCGCACACCGCGACCCAGCGAGTCACTCATCAAATCCAGAAGATGCTTAACTGCCAGTTCAACGTCTTTCGCCGGCAAATGTTTTTGCTTTCTGGCGATTAATTCAATGAGTTCAGATTTTGTCATAATCCGTATCGCTCGTTGTTTCTCATGTTTTTCCGCGTAAGCCGCCGATTATAAAGGAAATATAGCCCGGACCGGGCGGTCCGGGCTACTTTTTTTCCTATTTCGATCCGCCGCTCATTTTTTCCTTCAGAAGTTCACCCAAAGTGGTGCCTGTTGAGACAGCACCTGACTCGGTTTTATAGCTGCTAAGCGCCTCTTCTTCCTCGTGAACTTCCTTAGCCTTGATCGACAACGCAACACTTCGATTTTTGCGATCTACGTTGGTAAATTTGGCCTCAACCTCGTCACCAACCTTGATTATCATGCGTGCGTCTTCAACTCGACCTCGTGCCAGTTCGGATGCACGCAGATTGCCCGTCACGCCGTCACCCAAATCGACAATAGCCCCGCGAGCATCCACTTCGATCACCTTGCCTTTCACAATCGAATTTTTTGGATTCTCGGCCAACCAACCGGAGAATGGATCTTTATCCAGTTGCTTGATGCCGAGAGAAATTCGTTCGCGCTCTGAGTCGATGGCAAGAACCGCAGCTTCAATCTCCTGGCCTTTCTTGTAATTGTGAACTGCTTCTTCACCAGGAATATCCCAGGAAATATCCGACAAATGCACAAGCCCGTCGATACCGCCGTCAAGACCAATGAAAATACCGAAGTCAGTAATTGACTTGATCTGGCCGCTGACTTTGTCACCACGATTCACACCCGATGAGAATCGCGCCCAGGGGTTTTCCTGGCATTGCTTGATTCCCAGCGAAATTCGTCGGCGTTCCTCATCAATTTCAAGAACCAGCACTTCAACATCCTGGCCCACCTGAACAACCTTCGCAGGATTGACGTTCTTGTTGGTCCAATCCATCTCGGATACGTGTACGAGACCCTCGACACCCTCTTCGATCTCAACAAAACAACCGTAATCAGCAATATTGGTAATCTTGCCAAAGAGTCTTGTATCCGGCGGATAACGTCGTGCAAGATCCTGCCAGGGATCATCGCCCAATTGCTTGATACCGAGAGACACACGTTGGCGTTCACGATCAAATTTCAGAATCTTCACATCAATCTCATCGCCAACATTGACGACGTCAGATGGGTGCTTGACTCTTTTCCAGGCCATATCGGTGATATGCAGCAGACCGTCGATTCCGCCAAGGTCAACAAACGCACCGTAATCGGTAAGATTCTTGACCATGCCCTTAATAGTGAGCCCTTCCTGCAACGACTCGAGTAGCGCCTCTCTCTCTGCGCTGTATTCCTGTTCAACAACGGCACGCCGTGAAACCACGACATTATTGCGGCGCTGATCAAGCTTGATTACCTTGAACTCCAGCGACTTACCTTCGAGATAAGCGGGATCACGAACCGGACGAACATCAACCAGTGAACCCGGCAAGAACGCGCGAACGTTATCGATTTCGACCGTAAAGCCACCTTTGACACGACCATTAATGATACCGATCACAACTTCACTGTTCTCGAATGCTTTTTCAAGGTCGATCCAGGTTCGAGCCCGAATCGCTTTTTCACGAGAAAGTTTCGTTTCGCCGAACCCGTCTTCAACGGCGTCCAGCGCAACTTCGATCTCCTGGCCGACGACAATATCCGTCTCGCCTTTCTCGTTTCGAAATTGTTCGATGGGGATGACAGCCTCAGACTTAAGACCGGCACTGACGATTACTACATCGTCGTTAACAGCAACAATGGTGCCCATGATGATGGAACCAGGTTTTATTTGTTGACTGGCAAAACTCGCTTCAAATAACTCAGCAAAACTTTCTGACATAAGATTAAACCAAAGAATCGATTTTGCGATTCTCACCCATAAAATCGTCGCGCCAATTCATTTGGCAGACGGTTACCTTAAGAACAGAGCAGTACCATCCGTGGCCGCTCCAAAACAATTATTTACACATTTCCAGCGCGTTCGCGTGCCCAAGCCAACACCATCTGGGTCACTTCATCGATCGTCAACTTACTCGAATCCAGCACTCGGGCATCGTCAGCAGGTCTTAGTGGAGCGATGGAACGTTCGGAATCTCTTCTGTCACGGTCCTCTATGTCCCGTGCGAGGGCCGGAAGGCTAACATCAATACCCTTGTCCTTCAACTGCTTATAGCGTCTTTTGGCACGTTCTTCGGTCGTCGCCGTCAGGAAAACTTTGAGCCCGGCATCGGGGAAAATTCGTGTCCCCATATCCCGCCCATCTGCCACCAATCCAGGCAGTTGGCGAAGGTCCTTTTGGAGGCCAATCAGGGCTTGCCGAACCGCCGGCAAGAGCGCCACTTTCGAGGCCATTCGCCCGCCTTCTTCGGTGCGGATGTCGCCAGTAACATCCTCCGAATTCAGCCAAATCCTCTCTTGATTCCGATCATCCGTGTCAAAGCGTACGATCATGTTTGCCGCAAGATCTGCAATTGCCGGCTCGTCATTCTCAGCTACACCCGCCCGTACCGCCAAGAGTCCTACGAGACGATACAAAGCCCCACTGTCCAATAGATGCCAGCCTAGTTCCCGGGCTACGTTGCGGGCGATGGTGCCTTTGCCAGAGCCACTGGGGCCGTCGATCGTCAATACGGGAATGCTGTTGTCGGATGTCACGGTGTAGCCGCCGAGGTCTGCGTTATGTTAACTCCTAATCCACCGATACAAGCGGTAAAACCTGGAAAAGATGTGTCTACGGCAGCCACATCCTTTATATGAATAGCTCCCTGTGCAATTGTCGCCGCAATCGCGAATGACATGGCGATGCGGTGATCGCCCTGACTCTCAATGGTGCCAGCCGACAGGTGCCCGCCGTGCACCTCTGCCTCGTCCCGGGTTTCATCGACTGTGATACCCAGCGTTCGCAACCCCTGCGCCATCGCATCAATGCGATCACTTTCCTTCACGCGAAGTTCCTCGATGCCGCTGAAGCGAGTAACGCCTCGGGCTGCTGCAGCGGCGATAAACAGGACAGGAAATTCATCTATGGCGAGTGACACGAGCGCTGGGTCCACTTCGATTCCGTTCAGCCTGGAAGATCGAATTCGCAAGTCAGCGACGGGCTCATCGCCAAACATGCGCGTGTTTTCCAGTTCGATGGATGCTCCCATTTGACGAAGAATTTGGATAATTCCACTTCGGGTCGGGTTCACGCCGACGTTTTGAATCAGGAGATCACAATCCGGGCCTATCAATGCCGCAACAATCAGGAATGCTGCCGATGACAGGTCGCCAGGCACCTCGATGTCCTTTGCCACCAGACCTTGCTGCCCCGGCATTCTAATTCGCCCGTTATCCGAGACGAGATTAACTCCCATTGATCGCAGCATCCGTTCCGTATGATCGCGAGTCGTTGCAGGTTCTGTGATAAACGTCTCTCCGGAGGCATACAAGCCGGCCAGAAGAATGGCCGACTTCACCTGGGCACTTGCTACAGGAAGCTTGTAACTTATTGCCGTTAGCGGTGCCCCGCCCCCTAGTTTCAACGGCGGCTTGCCGTCGACACTGCCTATTTTCGCGCCCATTGCAGACAGCGGTTCAATGACTCGTTGCATCGGCCGGCTCGATAGCGACTGGTCACCGATCAGGGTCGTCCCAAATGACTGCCCACTCAACAGGCCGGCAAAAAGTCGCATCGCTGTACCTGAGTTGCCAAGATTCAGCGAATCCTGTGGCCCTTGCAGGCCCTGCAGACCAACGCCGTCAACGTGCAGAATCGTCTCACCTGTCTGCTCGATGTTCACGCCCATTTGCCGCAGCGCTCTCATCGTTGCCAGGCAATCTTCACCAGCCAGAAACCCGCTTATGCTCGTTTTCCCAACGGCAACCGAACCGAGCATCAAGGCACGATGCGAAATTGATTTGTCACCGGGCACGGTAACGCTACCGCTTATCAGGGCAGAGGGAAGAACCAGGAAGTTCATGGTCAGTTGACCGCTTTTGGATAAGCACCAAGAACACGAAACAGAGAACTGATTTTCTTGAGTTCGGCCAGCGCCGTCAATAACGGTTCTTCTTCGGCATGCCCATCAACATCAAGGAAAAAAACGTAGTCCCAATTTTTTTTACGTGAAGGCCGCGACTCAATCCGGGTGATGTTAACGCTCTGCTCCGCAAACGGTTGCAGCAAGGAATGCAATACGCCGGCGCCTCCCGCAGTATCGCTCGTAGATACAAGAATGGTTGTCTTGTCATCACCGCTGGCCGCAAGAAGTTTCCTGCCTACAACGAGAAAACGTGTAGCGTTGTCCGCGCGATCCTCAATATTGTTGACAAGAATCTTGAGGTCGTACACTTCTGCAGCAGTATCGCTGCCGATCGCAGCCGTCCCCTCTTCATCTCGCGCTCGTCGGGCGCCCACAGCATTGCTGCTCATACCGATCAGTTCCACTTCCGGGAGGTACTCACGCAGCCAGGCCCTGCATTGAGCAAGCGATTGCTCATGAGCACAAACTCGTTTTATATCGTCCAGTGAATCGACCTTACTCATCAGGTGCTGCTCAATTTTTAGTTCGATTTCACCGCCGATTTTTAGCGGGGAGGTGAGAAACATGTCCAGGGTATTGTTGACGGTACCCTCGGTGGAATTCTCGATCGGCACGACGCCAAAGTCAGCCACACCCGATTCGACTTCCTGAAACACCTCATCAATTGAACCAAATGGTAATGCGCGCACCGAGTGTCCAAAATGTTTGAATACTGCAGCCTGAGTGAATGTTCCCTCCGGCCCGAGAAACCCTACTTTCAGCGGTTCCTGCTGTGCGAGACAAGCGGACATGATTTCACGAAACAGGCGCAGCATCTCCTCATCGCGCAAGGGACCTTCATTTCGATCCAGAACTGCTCTGAGAACTTCCGCCTCGCGTTCCGGGCGATAATAGTCAACGGCGGTCGCAAGTTCGCCCTTCGAGATTCCCACTTGCTGTGCAAATCGTGCCCGCTCGTTGATCAAGGACTGTATCTGCCTGTCGACTGCGTCAATGCGCTTGCGAATCGCGACCAGATCGATCGATCCGGGGTTTTCTTTCGGTGCCTTGGCCATCTCTAATACCTGTGATTCGTAATTTTGAAGGTCTTGCAGGGTTGCAATCGCTCAGGATATAGATTTGCCGATATTTCGCAAAGTCAAAACGCCATCTATCCTGCGCAGAGCAGTGAGGGTCTCAGAGGGAATGGGGCCATCAAGGTCAATCACTGTGTAGGCCAGTGCGCCCTGTGACTTGTTCAGAAAGTCTTCGATATTGAGACCCGCATCCGCCAGGCAGGTCGATATCTGACTCACCATGTTCGGGACATTCACATTCGCGATGGTGATTCGATAGTCACCATTGCGTGCCATTACTGTTTCCGGGAAATTGACCGCAAAGCGTATGTTGCCATTCTCGATATAATCTCTGACATTCTTGACCACCATAACCGCGCAATTTTCTTCTGCCTCGGCAGTCGATGCGCCCAAATGCGGCAGCAGAATAACTTTGTCGTGTGCAATAAGCTCGGGTGTCGGAAAATCACAGACGTAGTTGTGCAACGAGCCTGAATCGAGAGCAGCGATAATGGCTTCATTATCAACCACCCCACCGCGGGCAAAATTAATCACGACGCCCCCGTTGCGTAACATTCCCAACCGATCTTTGTTTACCAGGTTTTTTGTTTGCTCGACAAGCGGCACATGAATCGACACGTCATCGGCCTGTTTGAACAATTCATCGATGCTGTCGACCTTTTCAACACCGGATGACAGCTGCCACGCGCTACGCACTGTTATTTGCGGATCGAAGCCGACCACTTTCATGCCCAGCAACAACGCAACATTTGCGACATGCACCCCGACCGCGCCTAAACCGATGACGCCAAGTGTCCGACCCGGCAATTCGAAGCCGACGAACTTTTTCTTACCGGCTTCCACCGCTTTATCCAGATCAACCTCGTCAAGATCCAGTTGGCGCACGTAATCACGTGCATTGCAGATATTCCTGGCGGAAATCAAAAGCCCCGCTACGGCAAGCTCTTTGACGGCATTGGCGTTCGCACCCGGTGCGTTAAACACCGGTATTCCCCGTTCGCTGAGTGCCTGTACGGGAATGTTGTTGACACCCGCACCGGCTCTTCCGACCGCCTCGACACTGTCCGGAATCTCCATGTCATGCATGTTGAATGATCGCAATATGATCGCATCCGGATCAGACACTTCGGCAGAAACTTCATAGCTGTCCCGCGGAAAATTATCCAGGCCAACCGCAGCAATGTTATTAAGAGTCAGTATTTTTTTCATTTACACAATCAATGCAAGTTAAAAAATTAGAATCCGAGGACGCTGGCGCTCGCTAAAAAACACTGTTTCCCGATATTCTGCTAGCCGTTCAGTCGCTCGAAGTCCTGCATAAAACCGATAAGGGCATCAACCGCTTTTTCGCTCGTTGCATTGTAGATGGATGCCCGCATGCCACCGATCGAACGGTGCCCTTTGAGATTTTTGAGCCCCGCTTCATTCGCTTCACTCAGAAATTTTGCATCCCGGTCTGCGTCAGCGAGTATGAATGGCACGTTCATCATCGACCGGCAATCCTTACTCACTGAATTGCTGTAGAAGTCGGACCCATCGATTGCGGCATAGAGCTTGTCAGCCTTGCGCTTGTTGACTTCCGCCATCGCAGTAAGACCCCCTTTATCGAGCAAATAGTCGAATATCAGGCCCGTTACATACCAGGCAAATGTCGGCGGTGTGTTGACCATCGAGCCCGATTCAGCGAATGCTTTGTATGTCAGCAATGTAGGAGTATCAGGCCGACACCGATCGATCAGGTCGTTCCGTACGATGAGCAGGGTGATTCCGGCGGGCCCGACGTTTTTTTGCGCACCCGCATAGATGACGCCAAAGCGACTTACATCGACAGGTCTGGAGAGTATGTTGCTGGACATATCCGCCACCAACGGAATATCTCCGGTATCGGGTACAAAATGATATTCGACCCCACCAATCGTCTCGTTCGGTGTGTAGTGCAAATAAGCCGCATTAACGCTCTTTTGCCATTGAGACTCATCGGGAATGTAGGTGTAATTTCTATCAGCCGCATCGGCTGCAACATTGACCTGGCAGAATCGTCCCGCCTCTTTCGCCGCTTTCTTCCCCCAACTGCCGGTAATAACGTAATCGACCGTATCTCCGGGTGCTGATAGATTGAGCGCTGTCATCGCAAACTGCAGCGTCGCACCGCCTTGCAAGAACAGGACGTGATACTGGTCAGAAATTCCGAGCAATTCGCGCACGTCAGCTTCTGCTCGTGCTGCCAGTTCAACAAAGTCTTTGCTCCGATGGCTTACTTCCATCACAGACATACCGCTCTCATTCCAGTCCGGAATATCGTTTTTAATTTTTTGGAGCACTTCTTCGGGGAGCGCCGCAGGTCCGGCACTAAAATTGTAAACGCGAGACATGTCGCAAGAGATCCTGTTTGCTGATGGCTAAAATAATTGGTTTGGAGTAACGGCTATCGGAAAATAAATTATTTTGCATCTTCCCCTGGCGCGTCATCGCCATCTTCCCCGTCTTCCCCGTCTTCCCCGTCTTCCCCGTCCATGGACACGATCCTGGCAAGCCCGACCAGCCGCTGGCCCTTCTCTACGCGGATCAGTCTCACGCCTTGCGTGTTGCGGCCGATGACTGAAATATCGCTGACGGGCGTTCGCACCAGCGTCCCGTTCGAGCTAATTAACATGATCTCATCATCTTCCTGAACCTGCAGGGCGCCTACCGTTCTTCCATTGCGATCCGTTGTCTGGATGGCAATGACGCCCTGGCCACCACGGCCCTGCAGTGGAAAATCCTCCGGAGCCGTACGCTTCCCATATCCGTTTTCGGTCGCTGACAGGATCAACCCCTCACCCAAAAGGCACAGCGCGATAACTTCATGCCCTTCGCCGAGCCGGATGCCGCGCACACCGGCCGCCCCGCGGCCCATAGAGCGAACATCCTCTTCATTGAATCGGATGGCTTTGCCATTGCTCGCCACCAGCAACATTTCCTGATGACCATCGGTAATCGCAGCGTCAACCAGATAATCATCCCGCAGGTCGATTGCGATAATGCCGTTGGCTCGCGGACGGGAAAATTGGCTGAGCGGTGTTTTCTTGACCGTCCCTTTGCTGGTCGCCATGAAAACAAAACTGGCGTCATCGAATTCTCGTATGGGCAGAAACGCGTTGATGCGTTCACCTTCTTCCAAAGGCAGCAGGTTGACGATCGGGCGCCCTCTTGCGCCACGGCCTGCCTGAGGTACCTGGTAAACCTTGAGCCAATAAAGTTTGCCCCGGCTCGAGAAGCACAGGATCGTGTCATGCGTGTTCGCGACAAAAAGCTTGTCGACAAAATCCTCATCCTTGACTTTCGTCGCCGATCTGCCGCGACCGCCACGCCGTTGGGCCTGGTAAGCATCAATTGGTTGCGCTTTTGCATAACCACCGTGAGACAGAGTGACCACAACTTCTTCCTGCGGGATCAGGTCTTCGGCAACAAGATCCGTATGGTCCTGATTGATCTCGGTACGACGCTCATCACCGAACGCATCGCGGACCTCAATAAGTTCTTCGCGAATGACGCGCAGCAATTCATCGGGGGCAGCCAGAACCTTAGCTAATTCATTAATTTTATCCAATAACTCTTTATATTCTTTAATTATTTTATCTTGCTCTAGCCCCGTCAGTCGATGCAGACGGAGATCCAGAATCGCTTGCGCCTGAACCGTTGAAAGCCGGTAGCCATCTTCAACAATGCCAAACCCTTCTTGAAAAGCATCCGGCCGCGTATCGGTCGCACCCGCCTTTGCAAGCATCCCGGATACCTCTCCAGGGGACCAGACCCGGTCGACCAGTTTTTGCTTGGCGACTGCCGGAGATTCGGATGCCTTTATCAACGCTATGACTTCGTCAATGTTCTCGAGTGCAACCGACTGTCCCTCCAGGACGTGCGCGCGGTCGCGCGCCTTACGCAGATCGAATATTGAACGCCGGGTTACGATCTCCCTGCGGTGCGACAAGAATGCCTCCAGCACCTGCTTCAGATTAAGAAGCTTCGGCTGGCCATCTTGCAATGCCACCATGTTGATGCCGAACACGCTTTGTAACGCCGTCTGCTTATAAAGATTGTTCAGGACGACATCAGCGATCTCACCTCTGCGCAACTCGATGGCAATACGCATTCCATCCTTGTCGGACTCGTCGCGCAATTCACTAATGCCCTCGATTTTCTTTTCGCGCACCAGCTGAGCGATTTTTTCAATGAGCCGGGCTTTGTTCACCTGATAAGGCAACTCGGTCACAATGATTGCTTCGCGTCCCGGCGATTTCATCGGCTCGAAATTGACTCGTGCCCGCATATGAACTCGACCACGACCCGTTTGATAGGCAGCATAAATCCCGTGCGTGCCATTGATAATGCCGGCGGTGGGGAAATCCGGTCCCGGAATGTGCTCCATCAACCCCTTAATGTCGATTTCCGGGTTATCGATCATCGCCAGGCAGGCATTCACTATCTCATTAAGGTTGTGTGGCGGAATGTTGGTGGCCATGCCAACAGCGATACCGGAGGATCCGTTGACCAGCAGGTTTGGATAGCGCGTCGGCATGACGGTCGGTTCCGATTCGGACCCGTCGTAATTTTCGACAAAATCAACCGTTTCTTTTTCTATATCGGCCAGAATTTCATGCGCGATTCGGGCCATGCGAACTTCGGTGTAACGCATTGCAGCTGGGGCATCGCCATCCACAGAACCAAAGTTACCCTGGCCATCGATCAGCATGTATCGCATTGAGAACGGCTGCGCCATACGCACGATGGTGTCGTACACCGCAGAATCACCGTGCGGATGATACTTGCCGATGACGTCACCGACCACGCGAGCAGATTTCTTGTAGGCTTTGTTGTAGTCGTTGCCAAGTACGCGCATCGCGTGCAAGACACGCCGATGTACAGGCTTCAATCCGTCCCGCACGTCCGGCAGAGCACGGCCAACGATGACACTCATCGCATATTCCAGGTACGACTGCTGCATCTCGTCTTCGAGACTTACAGACAGAATTTCCTGTGCTACATCAGACATCTTGACTCACAATTCAGCAATACACCCGCTCCAAAGAACGGAATCGAGTGTTATCCAGTTTGGGTGTTAGGCAGAAATATGGTTGTTCTTGCCTGGCTCGATCCAGCGTCAGTTTCTGTGCTGCATCCGGGGCGGAATCATATCATAATGCGGCCATTAACAGCAGCGTTTCAGGGCCTAATTGCGTCGCCATCCGCGCCTCTTAGCACCGCAACAACATGTGTTTATACTGTGCCACTTTTCAGTCGCCGCGCGCGACCCAATCAAGGCCGAGTTTGCAATCACTATGCAGCAATGTGACACGCTAATAAGGGCACGGTGGTGCATCCCCGTTGAGCCCGCTGATGTCGTGCTTGAGGATCATGCCGTCGCGGTGACGGATGGTCGAATCGTTGGCATCCTGCCAATGCAAGATGCACAGGCACGATTTAACCCGGGCGTTCTCATTGAGCGACCCGACCATGTGCTCATACCCGGACTTATCAATGCCCATACCCACGCGGCAATGACCCTTTTTCGAGGCCTGGCGGAAGATATGCCTCTCGAACGCTGGCTCAGAGAAGGTGTTTGGCCGCGAGAGCAACGATGGGTCAGTGCCGAGATGGTTCGTGACGGAACCAAACATGCGATCGTCGAAATGCTCAGAGGCGGTATCACTTGCTTTAGCGATCAATATTTTTTCCCGGAAGTGGCAGCAGAATCCGCAATCGATCTGCATATGCGAGCCATGATCGGCACACCGGTTCTCGATTTTCCGACACCGTGGGCGGAGGACATCGACGATTATCTTACGAAAGCCACTGATCTTGTTCACGATCCCTATGCCGATCACCCACTGATCAGTTCATGCTTCGCGCCCCATTCAACCTCGGCGCTGTCAGATGAGAGCGCGCAAAAGCTCAGGGTTCTGGCGGACCAGCTCGACAGGCGGGTTCAGATCCACTTGCACGAGACCGCCGCTGAGATAGCAATCACCGTGCAAGAGACAGGCAAGAGGCCATTAGCCCGGCTGAGCGATCTTGGCTTCGTCAACACATCTTTGCTCGCGGTTCACGCAGTCCAAATGACCGACGCCGAGCTACAACAATTTGTCGTGGCCGGCGTGTCCGTTGCACATTGCCCACGGTCGAACCTGAAGCTCGCAAGCGGCATAGCACCCGTAAAGGCGATGCTCGACAGCGGCATCAATGTCGCTCTCGGAACCGACGGCGCTGCAAGCAATAATGAGCTCGACATATTGGGCGAAATGCGTAGCGCCGCATTGCTTGCAAAAGTAAAAAGCGAAGACGCTGCCGCCATTTCGGCAAGCACTGCTTTGCGCATGGCCACGCTGAACGGCGCCATCGCCCTGGGTCTTAGTGAGACTGTCGGCTCTATTGAAACGGGCAAGTGGGCAGACCTGACCTGTGTCGATCTAAATCACATCAATAGCCAGCCAGTTTATGACCCAACGGTGCAACTTGTTTATTCTTGCCATAAGGAGCAGGTAAGCGACGTATGGGTGGCGGGCCGTCATCAATTGGATAACGGCTCATTTACGCAGGTAAACGAAGTGGAGATTCTGCAACGCAGTGCAGAATGGCAAGCCCGCATTGCTAGCGAATAATAACCCTGGAGCGATAATCAATTGATCTGTGCAACCGAACAAAATGTCGATGCAGCCGAAATCGCCAAATTCGATGCCCTGGCTTCCCGTTGGTGGGATCCCGATGGAGACTTTCAGGCTCTCCACCAGATCAATCCGTTGCGACTCGATTTCATTCGCCAACGTGCACAGCTTTCGGCGGCGCAAGTTCTGGATATAGGCTGTGGCGGCGGTATCCTGAGCGAATCGATGGCGCAGCTAGGGGCTGTAGTAACCGGCATTGACATGGCGGAAGGTCCGCTCGCGGTCGCGCGCCTGCACCAGGCCGAGTCAGGGACGGATGTGACCTATTTTCAATCCACTGCCGAGGCCCTCGCCGATCAGCGCCCACAGGAATTCGATGTTGTAACGTGTCTGGAAATGCTGGAGCACGTGCCCTCGCCGAGGGCCATCATCGATGCCTGCGTCCGCCTGGTTAAACCCGGAGGTGACGTATTTTTTTCCACCATTAATCGCAACCCGAAATCGTTTCTGTTCGCCATTATTGGTGCTGAATACCTGCTGCGATTGCTACCGGCCGGCACGCACCACTACGACAAGTTCATACGACCGTCGGAACTTGAGGAATGGGCGCGCCACGAAGGTCTCGAGCTTCGCTACAGCACAGGCATGCATTACAACCCGATTTCAAAAGAGTACTCGCTGGGGAGGAATGTGGACGTCAATTACCTGATGCATTTTCACAGGCCGGCGATGGTATGACGAGTGACAAACGAGGGATCTTATTTGATCTCGACGGCACCCTGGTCGACACCGCCCTCGACATGGTCGGCGTCCTTTTTGACATGCTTGATGCTCACGGCGGGGACAAGCTGCCCTATGCTTTGGCTCGCGCCAGCGTATCAAACGGGTCTCTTGCGCTGGTTCGCCTGGCCTTCCCAGACGCAGATGAGGAGTTGCAGCTCAAATTGCAGCAAGAGTACCTGGATCGGTATGAAAAATCGGTGTGCAGGGAATCCGTCTTGTTTCCGGGAATTCCCGAACTCATCGACACCCTGGATCAACACGGGCGACCATGGGGTGTCGTGACCAACAAACCTGGGTATTTGACCGACCCATTGTTGCACCAGCTGAAAATCGCGGGCCGAGCCGGTTGCGCTATCAGCGGAGATACGCTTCCTGAACGCAAGCCTCATCCGGCACCCCTGCTGTTGGCTAGCCAGCAAATTGGAGTTAGCCCGGAAGAAACCATATACGTTGGCGATGCCCAACGTGACATTGAGGCAGGCCGCAGGGCGGGCATGACCACCGTCGCGGTTACCTATGGATACATCACGGCCAATGATAATCCAGACCTCTGGGAAGCCGATATAATGGCAGCAGACACACAAGAATTGACGAAAATTCTGCTCAAAGCGGTTAATGTGGCGATCTGATGGAATCCATAGTCATAGATCCTGTTTACCTCGAAATTGGTGCACCGGCGCTGGCCATCGGCATGGCGATCGGTGCAGTGATCGCCTGGCTGGCCGGAAACAGTCGGCGGAACCAACTGGTCAACACCGTTGAGCAACTCGAAACGCGCATCAAAGACCAGGCGGCAATTCAATCTGAAAGAGTCGCTGCCTACGATTCGGCTACCAATCGCCTCATGGTTGAGTTCTCCGAACTTGCCAACAAGTCGCTGAAATCCAATAGTGAGAATTTTCTGCGGCTTGCCGAACAGAACCTCGGATTGCAGCAGGAAAAGGCAAACCGGGCTCTCAGCGAACGCGAACAAGCCGTTGAAAATCTCGTCAAGCCCATTCGCGAAGCATTGAAGCAGTCCCAGGAACAGATGGCTGAACTCGAGAAATCACGCAGGGAGGCCTACGGCGGCATTCATTCACAGCTCGAAACAATGCAGCTGAGCCAAAAATCGCTGGCCCAGGAAACGAAAAACCTGGTGAACGCTTTGCGCCGCCCCGAAGTGCGTGGTCGCTGGGGTGAGATCACACTCAGGCGTCTGGTTGAGTTGGCCGGCATGGTCGAGCACTGTGATTTCCAGGAACAAGTGCACGTCACCGGTAGCGAAGGATCCATACGGCCGGACATGATTGTGCGCATGCCGGACCAGCGAGAGCTGGTTGTTGATGTCAAGACGCCACTGGATGCCTACCTCGAAGCCGTGGAGGCACCTGATGATGCAAAGAAAAAACACGCACTCAAACGTCATGCACGCAATGTTCGCGACCATATCCGCAAGCTGTCAGGCAAGTCTTATTGGGAGCAGTTTTCGCGCAGCCCGGAATTCGTCATTTTGTTCATTCCGGGCGATCAGTTCTTGAGTGCCGCGCTTAGCGAAGATCCCGACCTGATCGAGTACGCACTATCGCAGCAAATCATTCTCGCCACGCCCACCAGTTTTGTCGCGCTCCTGAAAGCCGTTTCCTATGGCTGGAGCCAGATTTCAGTCGCTGAAAATGCCAAGGAAATTCGCCAACTAGCAGAAGATCTCTATGGGCGACTGACCACTTTCGTCGGTCACCTCAACAAGCTGGGCAGGCAGCTCGCGAGCAGCGTCGACCACTACAATCGAGCAGTCGGTTCGCTCGAACGCAAGGTATTACCAGGCGCCCGCAAGTTTGTTGAATTGGGTATCCGACCGAAAAAAGAGATTGAAACGCTGCAGACACTTGAGGCCCTGCCGCGAAAGTTGGCCGAAGCGGATGACGAAGAAGATATCGACAGCGCCACTCCCCAGACACCTGATAATGAGACCAAGACGCTGCAGTGAAAAATGGACATTGACCCGAAATCATACGAATTCGGTCCGGGATTGCTGCAAGACCGAATTATCCTGATTACCGGCGCAAGCGATGGTATTGGTCGTGCGCTTGCCATTAAAGCAGCGGCAGCAGGAGCACAAGTCCTGGTGCACGGTCGCAGCGTGAAAAAGCTCGAAGCAGTGTACGATGAGATTGAGGCGATAGAAGGCACACTGCGGCCATCGATCATCGTACTCGACCTCGCAACTGCCGACGGGGAAGCCTACGCATCCCTGGCAAAAAGTATCGAGGAGGAATTCGGCCGCCTGGATGGACTGGTCCACAATGCCGGTGTACTTGGTGCCCGGCATTCAATCGAACAATACGATCCTGTTGAGTGGCAGCAGGTCATGCACATCAATCTGACGGCGCCCTTCGTCTTGAGTCAGCTCTTATTGCCGCTGCTCAAGAAGTCGCAAAACCCGACAATTTTATTCACGAGCAGCGGTGTTGGCCGTGTCGGTAAGGCCTTTTGGGGCGCTTACTCGGTCTCGAAATTCGGTACTGAGGCACTGTCCCAAATTCTTTCGAACGAAAACATGCACAGCGGCATGCGCGTCAATTGCGTCAATCCCGGGCCGGTACGTACAAAAATGCGCCAGGCCGCGTATCCAGCAGAAGACAGAGATTCGTTAAAAGCGCCGGAGGACATTCTGGCCGCGTACATGTTTTTGCTTGGACCGGACAGCATTGAGGTGACTGGGCAGAGTCTTGATGCCCAATAAGGACTAATTTCAATAAAACGCGCTACCGTTTTGATTTAAAACGCCCTTTCTCGCTTTTCTTTGACGGTTTCCTGGGCTTTTTTCGATACGGGCTTTTACCCAAATCAGGTGCATCCAGACCAGCATCCGTATACAGCTGGCGGACTTGACGCACGCTAAGGGCGACAGTCTTGCCGCGGCGTAAAGACCTCGGCAAATCGATGGATCCGTAACTGATACGCATCAATCGACTCACTTTGTAGCCGATCGCTTCCCACATGCGCCGTACTTCGCGATTGCGTCCTTCTCGGAGAGAAACCGTGAACCAGCGATTCGCACCATCGCCGCCTGATTTTTCGATCGTATCAAAGGATGCCTTGCCATCCTGGAGTTCGACGCCTGATTTAAGCACCGCGAGCTCAGACTTCCTCGGTTCCCCACGAACCCGCACTGCGTAGCGTCGCAGGACTCCAGCCGACGGGTGCATCAGGCGGCTGGCAAGTTCTCCGTCCGTCGTGAACAACAGCAGGCCACTGGTCATCATGTCGAGCCGGCCAACTGCAATCCAGCGCGCACCTTTGAGCTTGGGCAGAGCATCGAAGACGAGCGGACGCCCTTCCGGATCGGAACGACTGGTAATTTCGTCGCCTGGTTTGTTGTAGATGATATGACGATGATCTGGTCTATTGGGTCTTACGGACAATCGGCGACCATCCAGCGTGAACTTCTCGCTGCCATCTACCGCGGCACCAATGAGCGCAATATTGCCGTTGATTCTCAGCCGCTGGTCCCGGATCCAACCTTCAATTTCCCGTCGCGATCCATGGCCCGCCGCGGCAAGCACTTTTTGAACCCGTTCAGCCACTCTTATCAAATCCCGCCAGCTGACGCCCCCGCGTCTTCGGATTCATCACCTTGAACTTCCACTTTTTCCGGACCATTGGAATCGTCTGCGACCATCGATGGATTGGGCCATTCGGTCGCGACAAGCCCTTCAAACCCAGAATCAACCAAGGCCTCCGCTGCCGCGAGCACCTCTTCATCCGGTTCTGCTTCGCGCGCGCCCTCCTCGTCCGGGTCCTCTGCGTAGAGAATTGGGATTGGCGCTTCCTCAGGGAGTCCCTCCGTTGGGTCTTCATCATCGACAGCTGGCAAGTTCAGTTGAATGCGCAGGCTTTCCCAATCAGACAAATCTGCCAATGGCGGCAGGTCTTCAAGTTTTTTCAAGCCAAAATAATCGAGAAACAGCTTGGTCGTGCCAAACATTGCCGGACGTCCAGGCACATCCCGATGGCCTACAACCCGTACCCACTCGCGTTCAAGTAGAGAGCGGACGATATTTGTGCTTACCGCCACACCGCGAATTTCCTCTATTTCGCCGCGGGTCATGGGTTGGCGATACGCAATAAGTGCCAGCGTTTCAAACAATGCACGAGAGTAACGTGGCGGCCGATCTTCCCACAGTTTCTCCAGTCGTTTAGCCATGCCGGCTTTTATCTGCATTCGAAAACCGGATGCTACCTCCGTAATCGCTACACCGCGATCCTCGTATTCATCCTGCAAACTCTTGATCGCCTTTCGGATTTGCGTTTTCTCAGGCAGCGCTGATTCATCAAACAATCCATGCAGCTGATCCATATTTAGCGGTCGCCCGGCTGCGAGCAATGCTGCTTCAACGAAGTATTTTATTTCTGTGTCGTCCATTAACCTTTGAACTCTTTACTAGTTAGTTAACCATATCGGTCAAATTTCGAAATCTTCCGCTGACTCGGAATCGTCATCGGAAACCAGGTGTACCGTTGATGCAGCACGTATGTGTAGCGGCGCATAAGCCTCGGATTGCACGACTTCGATCGTCGCTGATCGCAGCAATTCCAACATCGCAATGAATGTGACAGCCACGCCCATGCGGCCTTCCTCCGGATCGAATAAATCCGCGAAGTCCGAAAATGCATTGGTCTTGAGGCGCGCAAGAATTTCTGACATTCGCTGTCTTACTGACAACGGCTCACGTTGCATATGCAGGTTTGAATACATCTGTGCACGCTTGAGTACATCGTGAAAGGAAAGCAGCAAATCCTTCAGCGTTACGTCAGGTAGTTTGACTGAAACTTTCCGTTCCGGTGCTTCTACGTTGGCTACAAATACATCTCTCTCCAGGCGCGGTAAATCGCTCAAATCTTCGGCAGCTTTCTTGTAGCGTTCGTATTCCTGCAACCGCCGCACCAATTCCGCCCGTGGATCATCCTCTTCCACCTCTTCAGTTTCAGGACGCGGCAGTAGCATTCGCGATTTGATTTCGGCCAGCATGGCGGCCATTAACAAATATTCCCCTGCCAGCTCAAGCTGCATTTCCTCCATAACTTCGATGTATTCAACGTACTGGCGGGTTATTTCGGCAACCGGGATATCGAGAATGTCCAGGTTCTGCCGTCTAATCAGGTACAAGAGCAGATCAAGCGGTCCCTCAAATGCCTCCAGAAACACTTTCAACGCATACGGAGGAATGTATAAGTCCTGCGGCAGCTGGGTGACAGGCTCTCCATCGACCACCGCAAAGGGCATCTCGCTCTGTGCCGGCAATTGCTGGCCTTCAAGCGATCGCTTCGGCGCATCTTCGCTGGTTAGGACTTTCAATTCAGGTTTCATGGGCGTTCCGGAAGGATTTGGCGCATTTTAGCGTAAATCGAATACAAGGCGGCAACATGTTTTTTGATTCCGCTATAGCAGGCTGTCGACATTACCGCGGCCAACCCGCAGAACTTCCGCCGTACCGCCCGACAGATCGATTACGCTGGTTGGTTCAATACCCACCGGGCCGCCGTCGACGATCAATTCGATAGCATGGCCAATGCGTTCCTCAATCTCAACACCGTCAGATATGGGCCTGTCGTCGCCCGGTAGCTGTAGCGTCGAACTCATGATGGGCTCACCGAGAGCTTCAAGCATTGCGTGCACGATCGCGTTGTCTGGAACACGCAGGCCAATTGTCCGGCGCTTCGGATTTTGCAGTCGCTTGGGGACTTCCCGGGTAGCCTGGAGAATAAATGTATAGGGCCCCGGGGTTAGTGACTTCATTAGTCTGTACGCCCAATTGTCGACCCGCGCATAGAGGCTGATTTCAGACAAATCGCTGCAGACCAAGGTGAAATTGTGCTTCTTGTCCGTCTGCCTGATTCTGCGAATCCTGTCCATGGCTCGCTTATCCCCAATATGGCATCCGAATGCGTAGCTGGAGTCCGTTGGGTAGGCGATCAATCCTCCACTGCGAATAGCGGCGACCACTTCGGCGATCAACCTCGACTGTGGATCTCTTGCATGGATTTCGACAATTCTGGCCATGCTCGGATTGTATAGACCTTCATGACCATGCAGCGAGCTACTTTTGTTTTGGCATTTCGGCGGGCACTCGATTTACGTTATCATTCGGCACCTTTTTGCTGCCCTGAACGAATCGATCATATGCAATTGCTCATCGACTACATTCCAATAGTCATTTTTATCGCTGCCTATTTCTTCAAGGACATATTTTTCGCGACCGGTGTGCTCATGGCCGTAATGCCCATTGTGCTGGTCGTGCAGTGGCTGATGACGCGTAAGATAAACAAGATTTACCTGGCATCTACAGCTCTCGTCCTGGTGCTCGGCTCGGCAACACTCTATTACAGGAATGCTACGTTTCTGTATTGGAAGCCCACCGTCCTGAATTGGGCATTCGCAGCTGCCTTTCTGGGCAGCCAGTGGATCGGCGAAAAAACGTTTGTGCAACGCATGCTTGGCGCCGCGGCAAAACTGACACGTAATCAATGGACACGCCTCAACCTGATGTGGGTTGTCTTTTTCATTTTTGTGGGTGCCGTCAATTTGTATGTGGCCTACAATTTTTCTGAGGCATTCTGGGTCAAATTCAAATTATTTGGCATGTTGGGCCTGACATTGGTCTTCGTCATACTTCAAAGCGTCTGGCTGTCCATGGCGATGAAAGGCAACGAATTACCAGCAAATGATTCGGAGCACTGAGTATGTGGTACGCGGTAATTAGCGAAGATGTGGAGAACAGTCTGGACAAACGTGCCAAGTCACGCGAAGCGCACATGGCAAGACTCGTCGCACTGGCAGATGAAAAACGTCTGCTGATCGCTGGTCCGCACCCAGCAACCGATTCGAATGACCCGGGGTCTGCCGGATTTACGGGCAGCCTGGTTGTTGTCGATTTTCCATCGCTACAAGAGGCACAGGCCTGGGCGAGCATTGACCCTTATGTTGAAGCGGGTGTTTATGCAAAAGTTACCGTAAAACCCTTCAAACTTGTGCTGCCATGAGTGCTGATCGGGCTGAGAAAATCCGGGAGTGCCTGGCATCACGCTTCCCTGCGGCGGAACTGTTAGTCAAGGACCAGAGTCACTTGCACGTCGGCCATGAAGGGGCCAAAGATGGCCGGGGTCATTTTGAGGTGACTGTTATCGCCGAGGAATTCAGCGGGAAAAGCCGCCTGGAACGACACAGAATTATTTATGATGCACTCGGAAAGTTGCTAGAGTCCGACATCCACGCGCTCCGCATCAGGGCATTTACAGCGTCAGAGCGCTGATTTCTTAAGCAAAACTCCAATTTTTATATTCACTGAAGGAAGTTTCAAAATGCATTACTTGACCGGTTCCAGATCAATAGGAACGCGATTTACGACAGTAGTTTCTGCAATGCTGATTACTGTTGTTGCCATGGGAGTTAACGCCGAGACAATCAAGACCGTCAACGGTGAGGCCATAGATAACTCCGTGCTCGACTTCTACCTGACATCTCGCACACAAAAACCCGTTGATCAGGTTACGGAGGAAGAGCGAATTATGCTGGTAAAAGAATTGGTCGATATCTATTTACTTTCGAACAATGAGTCTGCAACGGAAGTCGCCAAGGACCCTCAAGTCCAGGCCCAAATCGAACTTCAGCGTCGGGGCGTGATTGCCCAATTGGTCGCCAGTAAGTTTTTCGAAGGCGTCATTGTCACAGAAGAGGAAATCCTCGCTGCATACGACGCTCAGGCAGCCCTCGCTCCCGACTTGCAATACAAAGCGCGCCACATACTACTCGAGAGCCAGGGAGCAGCGATTGAAGTCATTGGCGAACTGGATATGGGTGGCAGTTTTGAGGAGTTAGCAAAATCTCGATCGACCGGACCCTCCGGACCCAGTGGCGGCGATCTTGGATGGTTTTCACCAGATCAGATGGTCGCGCCATTTTCAGATGCAGTGCAGGAGCTTGAAGACGGGAAATACACGACCGACCCCGTGCAGACTGAATTCGGCTGGCATGTAATTTTTCGGGAAGAGTCCCGAGCTACAGCAGCGCCAACACTTGATAGTTCGAGAGAAATTATCGTACAGAATTTACAGCAAAGTAAATTCCAGGCTTATCTGGAAGGACTGCGAGCAAGTATGACCGAGTAAAACGAATTTGACTTAATGCTTGTTATAAACATAAGAAGGGCGCCTCGTGGGCGCCCTTCTTCGTTTACACCAACTATTTTGTGAGACCGGTCACAGCAATAAAAAGGTCATCCGCCTATATTTGCTCGCGAGTCGTTTCTAATCGCTCAGAGGCGGCTTCTCCAACCCTCGCATCTCCTTAAACGTTGATACGAGACCTAAGTCGGCAAGGATGCCGACTTTTTTTGCCTGCAATCTACCCTCAGCTATTTTTCTGGATTTATGGTGCTGCGACAAGCAGACCCAAATCTCTGTAGCTCCTTCCTGAAATTGCCATTTCGTCGCCCAATCTTGGGGCTATCCCATCGGCCAGCAACGCGTTGTAATCAACCGTCATGCCACCAACGACCGCAATACCCAACCATGGATTGATTGAATCGACCGTACCGCGAAGGAAATCCGAAAAGCCAGAATCAACACCTGCCGGAGCAATCTGAACGATTTGCGTATCAGTGAATCCACCGGTCTCCAAATCAAGCAAACCATACACGGCAACAGTTGATCCAATGGTTAGTCCAGAACCGACGACTGTTTGACCCATCACTGAAAAGAATCCATCACCGATAAAGTCTATTTGTCCTCGCGCTAGGAGGTAATCAGATTCTAAATTTCTAGACCCAGTCCCATCTATAACGCGAGATCCGGTACCATCGATGACCCAGCTACCTGTTCCATCTATGACGTAAGAGCCCGTCCCGTCGATCACCCGGGATCCAGTACCATCAATGACCCGACTACCTGTTCCATCTATGACATAAGAACCTGTGCCGTCGATCACCCGAGATCCGGTACCATCAATGACAAGACTACCTGTTCCGTCTATTACGTAAGATCCTGTGCCGTCGATCACCCGGGAACCGGTGCCATCAATTACAAGGCTACCAGTGCCGTCAATGACGTAAGATCCTGTCCCATCGATAACCCGAGATCCGGTGCCATCAATTACAAGGCTACCAGTGCCGTCAATGACATACGATCCTGTTCCATCGATAACGCGAGATCCGGTTCCGTCAATGACTAAGCTGCCGGTGCCGTCAATGACATACGATCCTGTTCCATCGATAACGCGAGATCCGGTTCCGTCAATGACTAAGCTGCCGGTGCCATCTATCACGTATGAACCAGTACCATCGATAACCCGGGTTCCAGTACCATCAATGACACGGCTCCCAGTGCCGTCTATGACGTACACTCCTGTTCCATCGATAACTCTACTTCCAGTCCCGTCTATAACTCTCGAGCCGGTGCCATCGATGACTGCCATTGCGTTTCCTGAGGACAAGCACCCTAGGAAGATGGTTATCGTTAGCTTTCCAGGCGCCCCTTTCCAGCTCCAATTTTTATCGCTCATGAATTAGATCTCCAACAATCTAATAGCTTTTAACTAGATATATTCCTCGCTTCCTTTTTATTGTTGCCGTGTATTCCATTCACTCGGCTTCGCTTCTGTTTTCCAATAAATCTTTTATCCGAACATCTTCAACGTCGTCTTTCACAACAAAGTGATAAATTCCCACACCAGTATGAATCACTTTTTCGCCCTTTTTGACATCAGGCTCATCCAGCTTGTTTAGCCAATTGTCGATGTCTTCAAGTAACGCTTGGCATTTCAGTCGGACGTATTGATCAAAAATTTTCAAGTTCTGTTCGGTCATTCCACCAGCAGGCCTTACTGTTCTTTCAAACCTACCCAGTTGATCGCCTTTCTTTTGAAGGTTTTCCTCCACGGTGTGAATAAAGTCGTGAATTCCACGCCCTACACGCTCCAAAAAGTCCGGCGCCAACGTCTGTGGTACATACTCACGCCGAATTGCCTTGAACCAATTTTGATCAGTCTCCACCACTGCGCCTACACGCAATAATTCATCCAGCATTGCGCGTGGTGTCATGTCGCCACTGTATTGCTGCACAAGCCGGACAAATGTTGAGTCATTAGAAATGGCGGAATCATAGCGAATCTCTAATGGCATCCCATACGGCCCAGTAAAATCTGGGTCTGTGTGCCAGCCCGATAAAACTCTGCCAATTCGGCTCAAATTGGTCTTGAAATTAAATCGCTCCTCTAGGTTCGTTGACGAAAGTCTCTGAACTTCTTTTCTTGTCAACCCTGTAACAATCGCGATCCTTGCCTTGGACATTTTCTTGCCAGGAACGCGGAATTCGCGGGCAGCTGTTGTTACAAAGACCGTTTTCGCTACTTCCGAAAATTCTGCGTATGTAACACCGTTTCTAAGCAATATGCGTATTAATGGACGTAATAACTTCGAGTAGGCCGCCAATAGACCCTTTTTTACAGAATCGCTCATGTTTAAACATAATAACCATTGTAGGGAATTTATTCCCGAACTAGATCACAGTCAACATTAAGTGAAGCGCCGAAGGCCGCTGCCTGTCTAGAATTAATGATTCAAACAGGGAAAAGGGAGCAATGCAGTGCAAACAAAATTCATTTGCTTCTGAAATCAGTAAGTTACGACGGAAAGTTAATGTACTCAAGAAAACATAAATGTAAGTATTTTCAGTGTATTATGAGAACTATTGAAAGTCGATTCTCTTAGTTATGCAGTTTTCGCCTCAAACCAAGAGGCATGACCGCGTGCTATGGAACCGAATAGACGGCTTTTAAGGTTTTGCCTGAATACTTTAAGACTGGGGCAAAGCAAGGCTTGAATTTGCGCAATATTTCCAGAAATTCGGTACGCCGAAAATTGAGATGAAATTCAGCATCGTTTTCTTACCGGATAATTCACACGGAATTTTATGTGAAAACGTCGGATTCCTCTTTGTCTTCTTCGAAATAGAAAACACCTATCCCGACCGCTCGAGTAGATTCATAAGTCGAATCCTCCTCATATAGAGTTTCGTAGGCTACAAAGAGATCATCTATCGATTCTGTGAGTTCAATCAACCTATCGCTACTAATGCGCCGCAGCCGGCCAATATCACTCTTCCTAACAAATCGAGTTGCAGCGGTTCGCTGCACCCAAGTCGAATTCGCGTCAGAGCTAGTGTTATGCGCCAAAGTCAAAGCGGCGGGATAAATGACACTAGCTAGCCCAGTTATGAGTCTATCTTGAACATTTAGGCCTGAAACATTCCTCTTTAGGGCGCGTAGACTCCCATCACTCGCTTCCTCAACTGCATTTATTCTTTTCAATTCTGTCCTCATAGCCCCTGCAGGAATGTCGCCGCCATGTTTTCGGACCAATGCTGAAAATGATCTTTCTCCGCCACTAAATTCAAGCACCTGAGGTTGGCCCAATTCATCTAGAAAGTCTTCATCGGTATACCATCGGTGAAGAATGTGTGACATCGGAGTGTGTTTTTCTATGATTGTTTCGTCGCCTGCCGCAGATCGATCCCTGATTCGCCGCACTTCCTTTCGGGTAAGTCCAGTCATCACAGCAACGCGAGAAATGTTTGTTGGGCGCCCCCGGAGACCATAGTTTTTTGTTGCTATGTCGACAAATGCCGTCTTAGAAATTTCCGAAAATTCTCGATAGCTAATTCCAGCGTTCAGTAGTGCTTTGGCTAGTTGTCTCAAAACCAACAACAAAGCCGCTAGAATTTTTTGCTGAATCGTATCGTTCATGGACGCGAAATATAGAAAGACCACTTGTGAGGGTCAATTAATTTGACAACTTGGGAAAAATGGCCCAAGTTTTGCTCGTCTTGAAGCACGCTGACCAATTGCGTTTCTAGACACTCTGCCGGGTTTTGGAAATTGATTTTATTAGTAATTTTCGATCTTATTTTCCCAATTGCGGTTAATTATTGATCAATAACAATTTTTTGAGTTCGACTTCGCCAATTATGGTTATTCCCAACTTTTGCGCTTTTATTAGTTTTGACCCGGCATTGTCTCCGGCGACCAAATAATTCGTTTTTTTGGACACACTGCCAGTGACTTTTCCACCTAAAGACTGAATTTGTCGCTTTGACTCGTCCCTGGTCATGGTGGGAAGCGTTCCGGTCAACACGAATATCTTCCCAACGAGCGGTCCTTCATTGGCGGCGCGTGAGGGAGTCGATTCAACCCAGGTAATACCCGCGTCAATGAGTCCTCGAATGACTTCGCGGTTCTGCTTTTCTGCAAAAAAGGCAGTGATTCTGGCCGCGACAACAGGTCCCACATCCGGCACATGTTGAAGGCCATCAAGGTCTGCCTCCATAATGCCCTTCAGCGAACCGTAGTGGGCTGCAAGCGCTACCGCTGTGGCATCGCCTACTTCTCGAATGCCAAGAGCGTATAGAAAGCGTGAGAGCGTCGTCTGCTTGCTTTGCTCAATGGCGCGAACTATATTTTCCGCTGACTTGTCACCCATCCGTTCCAGTTCGACGATGTCCTTCTCTGCAAGCTTGTAGATATCGTCGGGCGCTCCGATTCGACCAGTCTCGACAAGCTGCTCGATCAGCTTGCTGCCCAAGCCATCAATATCGAGTGCCTTTCTGGAGACAAAATGCTTGAGAGATTCCGATCGTTGGGCTGAGCAGGCAAGACCTCCGGTACATCGCGCGACCGCCTCACCCTCAATGCGAAGCACTTTCGAACCGCACACCGTACATTTTTTCGGCATACGAACAGGCTTTGTATCGGCTGGTCGCTTGCTCACGATGACTTGTACAACTTCCGGTATGACATCCCCTGCCCTGCGCACAATCACCGTATCACCGATCCGTACGTCCTTCCTGTGCATTTCGTCCATGTTATGCAGTGTCGCATTGCTGACCGTCACGCCGCCGACAAAAACCGGCTTAAGGCGCGCGACAGGGGTCACCGCCCCTGTGCGTCCTACTTGAAACTCAATGTTCTCGACGACTGTCAGCTCTTCCTGAGCCGGAAATTTATGTGCGATTGCCCACCGCGGCGCCCGCGATACGAAACCAAGCTCGCGTTGGAAGTCGAATCGATCCACTTTGTAAACGACGCCGTCAATATCGTAGTCCAATTCATCGCGCCGCCCGCCAATCACTTCGTAATATTTGAGGCAAGCATCAACGCCGGACACGACCCTTCGTTCCGGTGAGACTTTCAGCCCCCACTCCTGGAGCATGTTCAGCATTTCACTCTGGCAGTTGCCTAACGACCCACCCTCCATGACGCCGACTGAATAAACATAGAAATCCAGCGGTCTGTCGGCCGTGAGTCGTGGATCCAGTTGCCTTAGACTGCCTGCCGCCGCATTGCGTGGATTGACGAATGTTTTGTCACCATTTTTCCGAGCGCGCTCATTCAATTGCTCGAAACCCGCTCGCGGCATAAAGACCTCGCCCCGAACCTCCAGGGTCGTTGGGTATCCCTTGCCGAGCAAGCGCAGCGGTACGGCGTCAATGGTACGTACATTGTGGGTGATATCTTCCCCCCGCGTCCCGTCGCCCCGGGTAGCCCCACGGACGAGCCGGCCATTTTCAAATAATAGGCTGACAGCCGCGCCGTCCATCTTGGGTTCTGCAACGTAATCAATGTCAGCGTCGCTCGATAATTCGAGGCGTTCGACAACGCGACGGTTAAACTCCGTCAATTCCTTCTCGCTGAACGCGTTGTTCAGCGACAGCATTGGCACTCGATGCTCAACCGTTCCAAACGCACTAATCGGCTCCGCGCCAACACGCTGGGTTGGGGAGTCCGGCGTGATCAACTCTGGATGCAGGGCTTCCAATGCCTGCAATTCGCGGATCAACCGATCGTATTCAATATCCGGAATTTCCGGTGCATCATGCACGTGATACAGGTTGTTATGGTGGCGAATCTCCTCGCGAAGCATGTCCACCTTTTTTAGGGTTGATGAAGGCGCTGTCATATTTGCAGTTCTGCTCAGCCAAGCATCAAACCACGTCGATTCCGTGTTCGAACTGGATGATTTCTTCACGGATATATCGCTCGCGTTGAACGCTGAGCGTGCTACCCGACTCATCGAGTAGCTCAGCTTTCAATGACAGAGACAAAGTCCTGGCAGCCTGCATCATCAAATCGAAAGCATCTGTCCCTTCAATCACGCTGGGCAACACCATAAACAAGCTGATGCCAGGAATTTTCTGCTCCTTGATATTTTCCAGATCGAAACTGCCCGGCTCGATCAGACTTGCCGCGCTGAAGATGATTTTGTTCTCATCAACACCGTCGTAGGCATGGAAAATGCCGAATTTGCCGTGTCGCATGCCGATTCCCCGGAGGTTAAGCACCAATTCTTCTCCGGAAAAA
>Ga0209988_10000124_pt1 | contig 40521 bp, 55 predicted proteins | sample N075metaG_FD_183115 | JGI IMG/M metagenome (GOLD analysis project Ga0209988, IMG submission 183115) | Deep subsurface microbial communities from Kermadec Trench to uncover new lineages of life (NeLLi) - N075 metaG (SPAdes) (version 2) | ecosystem: Environmental > Aquatic > Marine > Ocean trench... | reverse complement strand
CTTCACTTTTTTGATGACAGTTCATGGTTAACTGTATTTACACCTCTATTTGTACCGGCTGTTGATTTAGTATAATTCTCATCCTTCCCAAAAGATAATAAAAATATAATTTTCATTTTCTAAACTTACACACAAAACTATCTGATTTCTTGGAATAATCAGGTTGCTGGCCAGTATATGCCCTGCCCACAAGTTCTCCACCCATATCTTCACAATCATAATCATCTGAAAAGTCAAAACATGTGTTATATTCAAAATCCCAGTAGCCTCTAAAAATTTCACATCTTTCCTTGTGAAGATAGAATTGTTTATCAAATCTCAAAGGAGGAATGTCTGCGTTGTTGCAATTCTCAAAACTTATTGATTCCTCATTAATCATTATACCATCACAGATAGAACGTGTTCCGTCACTATGGCCCTTGTACGTATCTTGTGTATGATCTGTATAAACACGCAAACTGCAATCATTCCAACTCTCAACAACTCCATTTACAAAGATGCCGTCTCCTTCACCTGTAGGAAACACCATTTCTACAAAAGCAGAAGTACAAGAATCAAAGGAATCTGCAAAGCATTGTGCTCGTTCTTTAAAATTTTGAGAATCACATATTTTTTCTACTACATGAAAGTTGTGTCCACTTTGTGTTGGCTCTGAATTACTACTCCTTTCAAACTCTACTGCCACAACATATAGTCCAGGATTTTTCAATTCAACATGACCGTATGTTGTGCCCTGATCTTTTTGGATATCAAATACAAAATCATTCATAGGAATACCTGTAACACATGATGAGCTTGAAATTATTCGTGTAGTATTACCATTCTGATCAGGAAAAGTAACTGTTTTACTTCCACACGAATGTCCATATCCTGAGATAATGTACGAAAAATCATATCGTTCCCCCACAAGATACACGTCTTTCATTCCAGTAATTTCAATTTCGTAAAGTTCTTCTCTAAATGGTGATTCAAAAATAATTTGAGAATTAGAATCCACTGTAAAATTAAAAGTTAAACCAAAAACCACAGATACTCCAATAAGAACTCCAAGAATTAGAATAGTCAGGCTAGTTTTCATTTTCTCTCTTATTGGGTTGGATCTACAACTTTTCCCATAAACAAAATGTTACCAGTCTCATCATCCTGTATAAAAAAGACAAATGGATGATCTGCTCTAAAGGTTGGTGGCATTGATTGTAACATTCCAACCCCGGTAGCAGCTGCAGCTTCTGTTCCCTTTTCATTTACATCAACAAAGGCCTTGTGCACTGCTCTGTCAATAAACAAGGATTCTGAAGAAATTCCTGTAAAGTCAGCTGGACCAAACGCATCTTTTATTCCAAGGGACATCAAGTCTTTTACCAAATTGTATTCAGTTTCCAGTGTAAACTTTGGAATCTGCAAAAATAGGCGTGATTTTGTCATCTCAGACCTCCATTTTTCTAGATTCTCAGCAGTTAACTGCTCTTCAAGTGATTCCATTCCATCTATTCTTTCTGGAAGTAAAATCAGCATAGAGGCACCATTGCCCTCATATGGCAATTCAATAATCTGTAATTCATCAGTCATTGTGTGATTGTAAAACGAGTCTTTGTTCATAAAAGGAACAGTAACATCTTCTCCAGGAGAAAGGATAAACTTGTCATCACGTGTATTTTTTTCATCAAATGGCATACTCCATGTACCATTAAAGTAAATTGCATTTGCAATTACTAATCTTGTGTTAGGAAGAAGAGGAGGATCAAATAATTTTGGAATCTTTTGACGAGTTTTATCTGACACCCAGCCATTAATTACATCAGTACCATCATCTGCAAAATCTACTTTTTCAATTGTACCATCATAGTATGTCTGGACTGTATCAACATAATCAGTATGCAAAGTAAAGTCTTGTGCAAGCCACAATGAATTTGCAACCTCAATTATGTATCCAGGATTTTCTTGATTTAGTATTTTGTTTATTGCTTTAAAATTTTCCTTGCTATTCTCATCCAATCCAAAAACGTTCTGAATCTCATCTGCAGTGTTTCCTTTGGCCCCCTCATTTACAATTGCAAATGCAGATGTTATACTCCATGGAGAGAAAAAGATGTTCTGATTTTTATTTACTTGTGCGTAATAATCAAATGCAAATTGATTGTTAGCATTGATGGTTTTTGAAAAATCTATAGTATCAAAATTTACGGGTACAGATGTTTTTGAATTTCCATTATCTGGAATTATTTCCCAACCTCTTTGAATTAGCTTTTCAGCTGTTAGTGGTTTTACACATGCAGGAGAGCCATCATATTTTATAACAAGAATCAGAGATTCTCTACATTGAATTTCATTAATTGCAATTCCTGACTTGAATTGTTTTAGTGGTGATACGGGATATTCCAGTACCGTTCCCCATTTTTCATTTGAACCATTAGATTCATCGTTTGGTTGGTCAACTATGCATACTCCTTCATGGTATGTTGCTCCTTTTCCGCAAAAAGGCTCCTTTTCTAAATGGGGATTATCATCAGGCTCAGGAACTGGCATTTTGTCTCGATTCAGACTAGAATATTGATTTATTCTAATATCAAGATCATCTGCTTCAAAGCCTCGAACTACATCATACAATGATAAAATATCATCACCAATGCTTGGGTCTAGTAAAAATTCATCCAAGAATTTGATTATTGATGGCGATGATACATAGTCTCCTACACACAACTCTCGAAGATAACTATCCCCATCCTTATCTGCAAACAAAACATACGCTTCACCTTCTCGATAATAATCATCCCAAGAAAGATTAGCTGTTACTGTTATGGTCTTGCTAAAATCTCCCTTGTACACTTTGATTGTGTCAAAGACCAGAGCTGTTATTTTTTGGTTTTCAGATTCAGGATACAATAATTCTTTTTCAACAAGTTTTCCATGTAATAATAGATCATGTCTGTCATAAGATTCCATAAATGGAGGAATTGCACATGAGAGTGCAGAGCTTTGAGGAAGTGTAAATGAAACAAGCCCAACCATGGCAATTATAATTAAAATTTTATTCATTTTCTTTTTCTCATTATCAGTCTGTCTTAAGGGATACTGTTCTTAGCTTCAACTCTCACAGCCAATTCCATCATAATCTCCATCAAATCTGTGAGGGTCTGGTTGCAGAACCTCAAAGTTTTGGTGGGTTATTTCGCCACAGTCCAAGTCTGGTGGGGGAGATGGTATGCATACATCAGGGTAAGATGGGTCACAATTCTGGGGCTCTAGTGGTTCATCTGAGCATCCATGCTTTTGTGCCCACAAGCTTGAGGAAAACTCGCTAACTTTGCAAAATTCTGAGGCTATATGCCCTAGATTTGCATCTAAAAGCTCCGCATTTAGATTCATTCCATTGCAGTAAATCACTGCAACTATTCTGCCATAGCTTCCTTGTGTTTGGCCATCATCCTCATCAACTAGGGCCTCAGATCCCACTGGACAAATCTTATCAATAAACTCTCTTGCTTCCTCGCCATATCTCTGACCAAGCTCCGGAGCTGATGCTAGTGCAAATCTAATAGAGTGCTCATTAATCCGAATAGTGTCTCCATCAATTACCTGAGTAACTTTGCCTGAAAAACATCTTGCATTGCCAGAACAATCATCTTGTGTTAGTCCAGGCCCTGAAGGTATTGCTTGGTTTGATTCAGTCTGTACTGCAATTATTTTGTTTGAAACTAGAAACTCTATACCTTGCACAAAGTCTGAATCTGTAATTTTGTTTTCTGACCACCATTGTGCATTATTTTTAATCCATACAGGAACTTTGTTTGCATCTCTGTCTTTGATTTTAAATGCATTTACTAGAACTAGTTCTCCTTCAATTTCAGCATATACAACGTATACTCCAATTTGTGACTCTGAAGTTAATTCAATTGTAGCTGTGAATGTTCTATCTCTTGATATTGTTGTAACTATTTGCTCTGTTTTGTCTGGTTGTATTATAGTTAGTGTCAATGGACCTGTATGTTTTGTCTCAAAGCTTCCAGAGATTTGTGCAAATTCAGCTTGGCGGCTAGCTGGTAAGGTGTATGTAGTTGTAATGTCTGGAATGTCTTGAATTGGAGTAGCTGTGATTTTAATTATTTTATTTTCAATTAGATATTCAATTGCTCGCAGGAATTCAGTTTCTGAAATTTTGTCCTCTGCCCACCATCCTGCTGTGTTTTTAATCCATGCTGGGATTGCAGCTGTAATTCCTGGGTCATGTTCATTGTAATCGGTCCATTGAGCTGTAGCTTGATTCAAAGAGCCTGCAACTGTAATTAAAATTGCAACTAGGATAATTTTCTTCATTGTAGGAAAACTTCATTTTGAGAGTATTAACGATTCTAAAGGATTTTTAGGCTAAAAAAGAGGGATTTTAGAATAATTGAAAAATGCAATGGTGCTAAAATGACTCCTATGGCACAGACGAATACTATCTTAGGGGTTGTCTATGGTCTGGTAACCGACAAACAATTGAATGACTCTAAATCTGTGTTGCACCATTGCATGAGGTAGGTAAAGTAATACTGCATTTAACCAACACTGAGAATTCATTCATCAAATTCATCAGTAAATTGTGCGTAAAATCTACGTAATTTTGCTCAAATAGAATCTCTAGCTAGCTCTAGAGGCGAGCCAAGCTTTTCAGTATCTTGTCAATCACCATAATCTCTTCTAGTCTTTCCTTGATGGTGTGTTCATTCCAGCTCTTCATAAATTCAGACTGCTCATCAAGTTTTTTTAAATTTATTACTTGTTTTTCTAAATAATTTTTGTATTCCTGCAGCATATCTAGTCCCTTGTTGTGTTTGTCCTGGTAAGTCTTGTCCATCTATAATTTTTAATCTTAAATGGACTTTAAATTTTCCTAAAAAATCTCGACTAAAACTCTACTTAGGATTTAAATTGTCTCTAAAGGAAATCTTACTAATATCAATGTCTGCAAGCACTCCAAAAAAAATCGCTGAAAATCAATATGAAATTGAAGCTGATTCAAACCTTGGAATGAGAGTTCCTGTCCGAATCTATGCAACTGATGCACTACTCCAAAAAATGCTAACTGATAGAACAATCAAGCAGGCAAAAAATGTCGCAACTATCCCCGGAATTGTTGGACAGAGTATAGTGCTGCCAGATGGTCATGAGGGCTATGGATTTCCTGTTGGTGGGGTGGCCGCAATGGATGCAGAAGACGGTATGATTAGCCCAGGTGGAGTTGGGTATGACATTAATTGCGGAGTCAGACTGCTTCGCTCAAACTTGACAGAAGATGCAGTTCGTGCAAAACTCAAAGAACTAGTGAATGATCTTTTCAGCTCCATTCCCTCTGGTGTGGGCTCCAAGGGTGCGATAAAACTGAGTCCTTCTCAACTAGATGAGGTTCTAGTTCGTGGAGTCAGTTGGGCAATTGATAATGGATATGGCTCTACAGACGACTCTGATGTATGTGAAGAAAATGGACAAATAGATAACGCTGATCCAAACAAAGTTTCAGAAAAGGCAAGAAAAAGAGGAGCACCACAACTTGGATCATTGGGTTCTGGAAATCATTTCCTTGAAGTACAAAAAGTCACAGAGATTCATGATGAAGAAGCTGCAAAAAAAATGGGAATTGAAGAGGGAACAATTACAGTTTTGATTCATTGTGGTTCACGAGGATTTGGACACCAAGTGTGCAGTGATTATCTCAGAGTTGCTGAGCAAGCAATGGGTAAATATGATATTCACTTGGCTGACAGGGAACTTGCATGTGTTCCAAATACTTCGGAGGAAGGAGAATCATACAGAAAAGCAATGTTTGCTGCACTAAACTATGCATGGAGTAACAGACAAATGATTACACATTGGACAAGAAAATCTTTTGAACGTGTTTTCAAACAGAGTGAATCGGATCTAGAAATGAAACTAGTCTATGATGTTGCACACAACATCGCAAAGGTTGAAAAACATAAAGTAAACGGAGAAGAAAGAAAACTTGTAGTTCATAGAAAAGGTGCCACACGAGCATATCCAGCTCACAAAGACGAGGTTCCCTCAAGGTATAGAGACATTGGCCAACCTGTTTTAATTCCTGGTTCGATGGGTACTTCCAGTTGGATATTACTAGGACAACCAAATTCAATGAATTTGAGTTTTGGATCAACTGCTCATGGAGCTGGAAGAAACATGTCCAGAACAAAAGCCAGGAAAAATTTTAACGAAAATGACGTTAAAAAATCATTAAATGATAAAGGGATATTCCTTAAAGCAATGACTAGAGACGGGGTAGTAGAGGAGACTCCTCAAGCCTACAAAGATGTGGATGCAGTAGTGAGCGTCTCTCATGATTTAGGTATAGCCACAAAAGTAGCAAAACTCGTACCAATAGGCGTGATTAAGGGTTGAGCGAAGATCCTGAGCTAGAAAAATTAAAGGCAAAAAGACTAGCAGAAATGCAGAGAAATATTTCCTCACAAAAACAAACAGCGCCACTGGAAGAATCAGAAGAAAAAGAAACCAAGAGTCCTCGGGAAGTAGTTGTAAATTATTTAGGATTCCGAGGTGTCGAAGTATTAGAAAATGCCGAGACTCAATTTCCAAAGGACACTAAAAGTATTGTTGAACAACTTGCAAAATTAATCCAATCTGGAGAATTGGATGAAAAAATGGATGGCGGTCAATTATTAGCAGTATTTAGATCAATTGGACTCAGGGTACGAATGAAAACAACGATTAACATAGAACAAGATGGAAAGTTTGTATCCTTGTCTGAAAAATTAAGCAGTTCTAAAAATAATGATGATCAATGAGTACTACCCTGGAGATTGGTACTAGAAATTACAGCGATACTAGACTTGCAATCAAGATGGCATTATCTCACATGGAAACTCTGGTTGGCATCATAAACGGTTATCAACTTAGCGAACCCTACTCTAAATTTGGTTGGACATTTTTCAAATTAGAAATTCAACCTAATTTACAGATTGGAATAGAAAAAAAATTTACAGACATGCTAGAAAAATATAAGAGAGGAACTCAGTCTGACAAAATTACACAGTTTATGGGAGATTATTTTAAATCTAAAGGATGTGAAATTAAAGTAAAATTATTAGATTACTAGACTCTTCTTCCTCTTTTTCCACCCTTCTTTCTAGTGGTATCATGAGGTATTGGTGTAACATCATCAATCCTTCCAATTTTGAATCCCCCTCTAGCTAGGGCTCTGATGGCAGCTTGTGCGCCTGGACCCGGAACTCTAGAACCTACTCCGCCCACTGCTCGGACTCTAATATGAAATCCAGTAAATCCCTTTGCCCTTACTTTATCTATTACAGCATTTGCAGCTTTCATTGCAGCAAAAGGAGATGACTCATATCTATCAGCATTAACGTGCACTCCACCCGAACTAAGGGCAACAGTTTCAGCACCGGTAAGATCAGTCATGTGAATAATTGTGTTATTGTAACTGCTGAAAATGTGAGCAATTCCCCACTTGGCAGGACCCTCCTTTTTTACCTGGGGTGCTTGTTTTGTCTTTACTTCAGCTTTTGATTCTTCCTTTACTTCAGCTTTTGATTCTTTCTTTACTTCAGCTTTTTCTCCCTTACTTTCAGCTAGTTTCTCTGCAACTGGGGTTTCTGTTTTTTCGATCTTGGCTTCAGTTTCTGACAATATCTGCTTTGGTCCTGAGGGGTTTAAAAAACATTGATTTTTCTATAATAGCTCTACTCTTCCCGAATTCATAAAATGACAATACTTCAAATACAAGGATTGACTTTTCTGCGTGTGAAATCAATTTTTGCCATGGTTATAGTTGCAGTTATGGTTGCACTTGGGGGTTCTATACTTTTTCAATCCTTTGCACCAATAGATAATGAGGCACAACAAATAGCACTAGAAGAAAAATGCCAAAAAATTGCAACTGAAGGATTTAAAATCCAAGTAAAATACTCTGAAATAAATTTTGACACAATGCCAAAAGAGGATGCAGACACGCTAAAGCATTTGGATGATTTGTGGATAAATGATTGTGTAACTAAGTTGCCTGGGGAGAAAATTTTCGAAATTGCAGAAAAAGCTGAACAAGATTATTTTTCAGGAGAATAGTTTTATTTTATTTTTTAAAATGACGCCAACCAAGGTCTTCTAAGGGTTTGAATTTCTTATCTTTTTCAATAAACACACCCTTTCCTTTTGTTACATAGCCAATCTCAATAATTGGGGTTTTGGTAAGAGTACCATTTCTAATTGTTTTAGGTTTATCTTTTTTTGAAATAGTAAATACAATTTCATATTCTTCTCCTGCATGAAAAACCAATGCTTCTAAATTTTTCCGGTGCACTTTGGAAAATTTTTCAATGCCTTTTTCAGAAGGAATATTGTTTATAACAAATTTACATTTACTTTGTTTTGCCATTTCATTTAAGGTGGTAGAGAGACCATCACTTGAGTCCATTGATGACGAAAACCGATTTTTATTTTTTAGACCAAAACCTAGTCTTGGCATTGGTTTTATCACTGATTTTTTGGCCTTTCTAGAAAAGATATCGTTTCCTCGCAGATTTCTGAGCATTATTTGCAACCCTGCTGCAGTATATCCAAATGGACCTGTTACAAAAATTAAATCTCCGTCTTTTGCCCCTCTTCTGTTGACTATCCCCTCTGTAAATCCAAAAATACAGACATGAAGTACTATTTCCCTACCTTCATTCGTATCCCCGCCTAAAATATGAAAATTAAATTCTTTTGAGGCCTCTTTGAATCCTTTTGCAATTTCATTTATTGCCTTTTCTGAAATTCCAAAAGGCAGGTTTACTGAAATTACTCCAAATTTTGGTTTTACACCCTTTGCGGCAAAATCACTTACACAGGCCACAACACTCTTTCTTGCAGCATCTCGTAGACTCATTTGGGGTGGAATATCTGTACTTTGAACGAGGGTGTCGACTTTGACTATGATCTTTGTTTTTCCTATACTGAAGGACTCTACATCTTCTGAAACAAAATTTTTGTTTCCAAATATTTTTTGAAATTTTTTTATTATTTCAGTTTCATCCAACTTCTTCATAACACTGATTCACTAGTTCTAATGATTCCTTTACAATATTCTTGCATTTATCTAGGTCGTTTGTTTCAGCTGAAATTCTAATAATGTCTTCGGTGTTTGATTTTCTAATCAAAACCCAACTGTCCTCATCGATTATTCCTTTAATTCCATCTAAAGTAATTACTTCAGAATATTTTGTATTTAGTTTGCTTGCAACTTTTTCCATTACTTTGTCTTGAGAAGCTGAATCAACGTTAGTTTTTTCTCTAATCTGAATATAGTTTTCCATAAAATTCAGCACTTCGTTAAATCTCGAGTTTCCTAACATGGATGCTATTAAACCACCTGTAAGAATTCCTTCTCTACAGAAATTAAATTCCGGTAGGATAAAACCTGCACTACTTCCCTCACCTCCCGCTTGAGCTTTTGTTTTTATCATCAAATCTATAACATTTGCTTCACCTACTTTTGAGCGTTGAACAACTCCGCCGTTTTCTTTGATAAATTTCTCAATGGAAACACTCGTGTCAATACTTAGAACAAAATTTTTGTAACCAAGGTCTAAAGCTTTTGCCACTCCCAAACCCAAAGTAACATCTGGAGTCTGTTTTTTTCCATTTCTAACTACAACTAATCTATCTCCATCTAAATCAAAAGCAAATCCTATGTCTTTTTCTGAAGATATGGATACAAGATCAGTTAAATTATCTACCGTGGGATCAGGTCCTCTATTACATCCTTCTAGATCTGGATTAATCACCTGTACGCTGCAACCTAATTCTTCCAGTAACTTTGGAGCAAATTCTTTTGCAGCCCCACCCCCTATATCGACAACAATTTTAGGCGTGTTTTCTATATTTCCTATTAACTTCTTAGCATCATCCAGGTATGATGACTCTATCATCTCTTCAGAACCAAAAGATGACTGCTGATTTTCATGAGTTTCTAAAATTTGTGGCAGTTGAACCTCATTGATTCCTCTCCCTTCAATTATGAATTTCAACCCATTCCATTCAATGGGATTATGTGAGGACGTAACAACAATCCCTGCACCAAAGTTTCGGGATTCATGAAATACAACTGGTGTTGGCACAGTTCCAAGATCAAATACATTTGTGCCATTTTGTCTTAATGCAGCACAAGCGGTTTCTTTAACCATAGTGCTTGAGGGTCTTGTATCCTTGCCAATTACACATTTTTGAGATTTAATTAATGAAGAAAAATTATTACAAAACTGAAGTACTTCTTTTAAAGTGAAATCGTCCCCAAAAATACCTCTAATCCCAGAAATAGTTTTTTTCATCTGATCAAAACCAGAAAGGCTTTTTATAAACTCTGATAGAATAAGCCAAAAGCGCCTCGGTAGCTCAGCCTGGTAGAGCGAACGCCTCGTAAGCGTTAGGTCGCGGGTTCGTACCCCGTTCGAGGCTTTTAACTTTGTAAAAAAATGAAAATTTTTAATTTTATGATTCTGAATCTTCTAGGGTTTCGATATCTGTTTCAAGCTGTTTTCCTAACCCTTTCCACCATTGTTTCACTTCACCCGTCATATGCTCCACTTACTATTTCCTTGAACCATCCTTTATAGATCTGCCGATTAAAAAACATTTGATCAAATTTATCTAAAAAACTAAACTTGAACTAACCTAAAACTATGATTTAATTTCCTTTTGCCTAATCTTTTTCCGATAAATAATAATAGCAAGGGTTCCTACAGCACAACCAAAAAATACTGGCCAACGTAATTCATTTCCCATCATTCCTAAAAAGGAATAAACCGTACCACCGATTAACACCAATCCTATAATTTCAAGAATTTTAATCATCATTTTGCTATAATCAATTTGTAAATCAAAAAGATATATGGTTTTGCAACCCCGACAATTTGTGGATAAGTATCTTCTAGTGATAGTAATCTTTTTGATTGTAAGCATACCAATTTCATTTATATCTCCAGCTACTGGGGAAATTCGAGAACAACCCTATATTCTATTATTTTATAGTTCAATTGCAGGAATATGCATCATTGTTCTTTATAGCTCATACAAAAATCGAAAAGAACGACAAAAAGCTAATATTAAAAGAAGATCTAGGAAATAGATTTTAAAGCTCTAATCCAAAGGATTCTGCAACGTTTGCAAATTTTACATAAGTTTCCAAGTACTGTCTACCCTTTGTGGTAATTACAAATGTATTTCTTCCATCAAATTCAATTTTGTTAATCAAACCTGCCCCGGTTAAATTTGACAGAAATTTGGATAGTCTGGAATGCGATAGATTAGCCTTTGTGAGCAAATTTGTTGTTTTGATTCCCTCTTGGCCAGACTGTTCAGTAGCAGTTAAAAGATCTCCAACAATCTGCATGCTTGTTCTATACGAAACCATATACAAGATTTCTTTAACCACGATATAAGGGTATTTTCTTTAATTCAGATACAGACAAATATCCTACAACCTTGGTTTTTTGATATTGTCTTCTCACTCCCCGATACCTTGGTTTGATGATTTTTTAGGATTAGCTTATCGTTTTTATGATCTAAGGATGAATGTCGTGCCTCTTTTTTCTGAAAAAAAGCAGGCAAACGACCTTTGGCGTGCTACAGTCAACTGGTGGTTAGATCATTCAATAAAGATTAGATTTGTTGAATCTAGTGATAGTTATTGGTTCATTATGGGTGCTGATTCTGAGCATCCTCAATCTAACATCTCATTTTTCAAAAAATTACAAAAGTCAAAAAACTATGAACGATTCAAAAAAGGTCATGATGGTGAGGCATATTTACGATTGGGAAGTTATTCTGACCAATACCTGAAGGATGTTAAAAAGAATGCACCCTGCGATTGTGGTCATGCTGCAGAAGACCATGATAAAAATGATAATGATGCTTGTTTGTATGAAATTTGTAGCTGTAAAAAATTTGAAAGTTTTCAGGTTAATTTACTAAAAAAGAAAAAAACGGTCACTAATATTGTATATCTTGATGAAAAGAACATTAAAGATGATCCTCTTGCATGGAACTGTCTGAATGTTAACCAATATTCAAAATTAAAATAAAACTATTTTTTGTTTATCTGCTTATGAATACCAGGATAATATTCACTTAATTTTTTTGAATAACAATCTCCACATAACACACCATCAATAGACCATTCTTCCATAGGATTATAACGCATAGATACATTTTCACTACAAATTGCACACTTTAATTTAGTTCTCAAAGCACACTTGCTTTTTTTTATCAATATAAAAAACATGCTGGGTTTGGAAGTTATTTAAAAAATCATGTTAAATATCATCAAGTTATATGAAATTTAGGTAGTTAGTCTGGCTGATGTAAACCTCCTGCAAGTTTTTTACTTGGTTGGACTTCTGCCTGTATAATTTAAAACAAGTTATTCACTAGTTTTTTTAAAGATAAAATTTCCTCTTCTTCTTGCTTTATTTTTTTATCTAATACTCTTAACATTGCGTCATTCCATACATGTTGTGAGAAAAAATTATGTTTGGTATTGGCTATTTCAATTTCGTCATCAACAATTGTATCTTCTAGGAATTTTGTAACTACGACATCTGTAATCTTAAGAATCCTAGAATTTAATTTGAAACTGCGAAATATTGGCTCAAGCTTTACCGCATCTTTTTTAAAATCTCCTTTGGTATCTAGGATTTTTTTATGAATAATTCTAAAGTATACTGCTACATAAAACAAGGTAGCATATCTTTTTGTTTTATGACCACCCTTTTTTCCATATTTCAATACTTTTTTTGCATATTCTTTTACAAGATATGGATAAAGTAAAATTCTGTAATCATCCTTGAGGTTATCATTAAAGACATCATCGTATTTTCTTCCCCGCGGAAGAAATTGTGCGGGAGAACTATATGCTTCTGTAGGTCTTTGTTCTATTCCAGCTACTAGAACCTGAATTGCATCTTTTGCAACAATCACTTTTTTGTGATTATCTGGAAGATATTTGTTGTATGTTGAATCTCCGTGGTATTCACATTGTTTGGATTTTGTTTTAGTATCAAAAGATCCTGCTTGAATTTCATAAAAATATTCACAATTTTTTAATTGTGACTTTATGGATTTATGAAAGTCCATTAATGAAACAAGATCTTTTCCTCTTACGGAATTTTGTGAATTCCGATATCTTGTAATATTATTTTGTTCTTGTTCATCATCAGCTTTGATTATAGTAACTGTCATGGAACCATTCATGTTTTTGGTCCTTTTGGAATGATCAAGAATTGAATTAGATGTTTGTGCACCATTTACTATTTGAGGCGCATCTAGCTTTATGATATTGTCTCCTACCTCTTCAAAGTCACTAACTACAATCGTAATTCCATTATTGTAGTAGAAAAATTTGTCTGGATTATTTTGTAGTGTTTCTCGTATTCCTTTGTTTACTGAAGTCTTAAATTGCATCCACTGCCTAATATTTGATTCAAAAACATAGTCTCTATTTTTATTAACAAATTCTGTAAGTTCCCTAAGTTTTAAAATTCCCAGAATGGTGTTATCATAACGAAGCATTTTTTCTAATTTTATGGAGGATTTTTTACCCGCTGCTGGTTTTTTTATTCTATCCCATAAACTTTGAATAATTTTATCTATGTCTAAAATTTCAACAAATTCATCATCATAATCAACTTTTTGATCGGTTACATAGCAACATTTTATTTTCAATTTTTTTTCTTTGATTTTTGTTACAAGCTGAGCCAATTCTGGCCTCATTTTGGTAATATCCTTTTCGAGAAGACGTTTTGAATCTTCTTTGAATTTTGTTATTGCTTCGAGAGAATGTGAGGTTCCGTATTTGGATTGAAATAGACGGATAGTATTATCTGAAAAATCAACGGGAAGATATGCATCTATTCCAAGGTCATTTGGTCCATCAATAATCGCATCTGCTGCGTCATCTTCTGTAGCTTCAAAAACTCTCGTCAATACCCATTGAAGAAAATTATTTCCTTTCTCAACTTCATTTTTAGAGTTCTCTGCATGTTCCCGTATGCTATCTTGGATGTTTTCAGAAAATCCTTCTAATGGTGGTGGTGATCTCTTCTCCATCAACAGTGACTGTGAACCAGGAATGTATTCTAAGAGACCACTTTCATTTTGAGCCAAACAATTTTTCTATTATGTTATATATTTAGAGAATTTGGTAATTACATAATAACTTGCTCCTAAATGTGATGTGTTGTGAGAAAAAAAGGAATATTTATTGGAATAATTTCTGGAATAATTTTGTTGGTAATTGCGATTACACTACCTAGTAGTGATTCAGAAGTTAAAACAGAAAAATTAGAGACTGTAATTGAGGCTGATGTGATAATGCCCATCAAAGTATCGCGCCCAGGATGTGAAGAAACAAATTCGTGTTATGTGCCATCAGTCATTACAATAAAACAAGGACAAAAAGTAACTTGGTCCAATGAAGACGTTGCCTTTCATACAGTGACTTCTGGTCTTTATGATGAACCAAGGGAGTTGTTTGATAGTGGACATTTAGATCCAGGACAAAAATTCAGCGTTTCTTTTGATGAGCAGGGCACTTTTGATTACTTTTGTACCCTACATCCTTGGATGGCAGGCAAGGTAACTGTTGAATAAATAAGAAAGGTACCCGAGGGAGTCGAACCCCCTTGTATAGGCTTTGCAGGCCCACGCATAACCGTTCTGCCAGAGTACCGTTTTCAAAAACACAAAATGAATAATTAAACTCTTTAGATTAGAATTTGGAAAATGGTTTTGAAGCAAGTTTTACATCTTCTGCTTTGACCGTTTTTCTTTTAGCATGGGAAGTCATATCCACTGCACTTTTTGCAATACTGTTAGCAATCTCTTCAATTACCCTTCTTAACTCATTGGCTGATTCATCGCTTACCCTTTCTCCACCTGCCTTCTTCAAAATCCTATACATTGCAGAAAGACCCAACTCGGATGATTTCATTGATTCAATTTTTTATCTATTATGATAAAAGATGACGAGTGAAAAAATATCACCAAGAAATCGATTTATACAGACTATTTTTAAAATTACCAGATAATGACTTGGTTGTTTGATTCTCACATTCATTTATCAGATTTTGCTTATCACGAAGATCTAAATTATATTATTAAAGGAATGGAAAATATGAAAATCAAGGCATGTTGTGTGTCTATGGATTTTTTAAATTCCAAAAAAACTTTGGAAATTTCCAAACAAAGTAAATTGATTTTGCCCTTTATTGGAATTCATCCCGAACGTGCTAATGATGATCTAGATAAAATGATAAATTTGATTCAAGAAAACATCCATATTATTTCGGGCATTGGTGAGATTGGGTTAGACCCAACTTATATTCAATCAGACGAAGATAAAAAAAACCAATTTCGTGTTTTTGAATCACTTTTATCTATTGCTGAAAAATATCAAAAACCAATTTCTATTCATTCTCGAAAAAGTATTGATGAAATATTTGAAATAATGACCTCATATAAGACAAAACATGCATTACTTCATTGGTTCGATGGTAGTAAGAAACAGCTTCGAAAGGCCATGGATAAGGATTTTTTTGTTTCATATGGTCCTGTAATGATTTATGCAAATGATAAACAGACATTATTAACCAAAACAGATGAAGAAAAAATTCTTGTTGAAACAGATGGTCCAGTAAGATTCTCAAAATGTTTTGAAATGAAATCTGCTCAAATTGGTTTTATTCCAAGTGTGATTTTTTGTTCTTCGAAAATATTGGGTAAACAATATGATGAAATGACCTCAATACTGGAAAGAAACTCAAAAAATTTTCTTGGAATATAGGTATAAAAAACCCTAATCTAGTATTGGAAGAATGGATAGGATTAAGCGTCTTTCATTTGAAGTACTAGACCAGTACAAGTCACAGTGTGGTGAAAGTTTTGTTGAAAATAAAAAATTACTGAATGAGGTAGCCATAATTCGCTCAAAGCCATTAAGAAATAAAATTGCAGGTTATATTACTAGATTTATAAAAAAGGAAAATCGTGAAAAGGAAATAAAAAAGGCTAAAATCGATTCGTTAAATGATGAAAATCCTCCAATTGAGGAAACCCCAAAGATAGAAAGAGAACCAGATAAGGAACCAGAAGAAAATATAATTGAGGTGGGTGTTGACACCACAAATGACTCAGAAATTAATGAACCTTCGGAAGAAAAAACTGAATAACTTTACGAAAAATTAATTTCCTCCTTTGAATTAATCAAAATTATGGTAACCGTAAAATTTGTAGGAGGAGCAAAAAAATCATTTTCAACTGACCAGCTAGAATTAGATATAGATGAGGTTACAATTGAAAAGCTCCTAGAATTACTCTTAGAGATCAAACCAAAAAACACGCCCACTTTGGACACAAACAATATTTTGATTGCAGTTAATGGTGCAGACTCCTCTGCTATGGAAGGAAACATGACTTTGATAAAAAACAGTGATTTGATAAGCATTATTCCTGTAATTCACGGCGGTTCAAACAAAAAAATTGTAATTAATACCGGAAAGAAATTAATTCAGGTAGTGGAAATAAAAGGAACTAGAAAAATTAATGTTTCTTTTCTTGATGATCTCAGGAAAGAATTTCCTACAATTAAATTACAAGCAATTTCAATTAATTTCATTTTAAATTTATATCATTTAAAAAAAATCCTTTTTATCTCCATAAAATCAGAAAGAGAGGATATTTTACTCTCAAATAAACTTGAAACTGATATTTTGATGCGTTTTGCAGCCACAAGACAAATTGCAGAAGCAATTACTTTGGCTGGAATTCATCAAAAAAATAATTTTATTTTGATTGCAATAGGCAACAAAACGGTACTGGATATTCTCTATCGAAAATTAACTCCTTTAGTTGTAGAAATTTTTTTAAAAGATAATTCATCATTTTTGAAAAAACATTTTAAAATAACAAAAAGACAACTCGATTCTATTTCCTCAAAAACCCCTTTAGAAGATCTTTTGATTGAAAAAGCAGCAATTCTAATCTGACATACTTCTTTTAGTTTTTTCAACACTCAAAATATCAGATTTTTTAAGAATAGAAATACCAGTTTTTGTTCCTAAAATCTCTATTTGGACAATTTTGTCTGGATTTTCTAATGACACTTTATTTTTGATTTTTGTGGCGATTTTTGTAATCAATTCTTGACTTGAAATACTAGAATTTCTTTTTTCAATTGATATTCTATATGATTCTCCTTTTGAAATGCATCCAATTAATTCTGAGATTGTTTCTTCAATTTCATCAATTTTTGTTTCTGAGAGTTTTTGTATAGGGATTAATCGAAGACAATATCTAATACTCCAAGGTTCATCTATTATCAACTCTCTAATTCTTTTTACCACCTCGATGGGATCTAACTTTGTTTTTACCGTTAGGATCCCTGACATACTAGTAATCGTTATTTTGGGTTCAGAGTCCCCAAATTCTCCTAAAATTCTAGTTATCTCCTCTTTCGTTTCAGGTTCCAGATGTCTGGCGCAGGTAATTATTAAATTCAAAAAAATGCTATGATCTCCTCTTTTTTCAACCTCCCTATCCTATGAATAATTGGCTTTCCTTGATCCATTTCCAAAATTGTTGACTCACCTTTAATTTCAATATCTCCTCCATCTAAGAAAATATCATATTCTCTTATTTTTTGATAACAATCTTGCGATTTGGTAAAGGAATTTTCTCCAGAAATGTTTGCGCTTGTCCCAATTAAAAATTTAGAATTTTTCAAAAGATTCAGTAAACATGGATTGTTAGGAACTCGTATGGCTATCTTTTCTTTTAGATTTAGAGATTCCTTTAATCTTTCATCTCTTAATTTTAAGATTAAAGTTAAAGGACCGGGCCAAAATTTATCAGCGATTTTTTTCGAATCTTTATCAAATTCGACAATTTCCGAGGCAACATCAAAGGAATATGCCAAAATAGGAAAAGGTTTTGTCTTTGGCCTACTTTTGATTTGATAAATTCTATCCACCGATTTTTTGTTATAAGGGTCACATCCAATGCCATAAACTGTGTCTGTTGGAAAGACAACAATTCCGCCATCCTTAACAACTTTAGCTGCTTTTTCAATTCCTTCTTTATCGCACTTTACTTTCATTCAATTATTCTAATTTTTTTCTTTAATTATTCATTTTCTTTCGAAAAAGTTTTTAATCATGAGAAGGTGTTATTTTAAAATGCTTAGTGGATCATCAGAATATGAAGATACAGAATTTGAAGATGATTTCGACGATAATTTAGATGAATTTGAAGAAATAGAAGATTAGATGGCCAACCCAAAATTAGTCGCAAAGCCACTAAACGTATTGTAGGCTTGTAAAAATTCTCTTCCTGTTTGACTTATTTTGTATTTGTTTGAACGCCGTGAATCTACTTTTTCTAGTAGCCCTTGAGAAACCAGAGTTTTTAGTATTAATGAAATTCTTGAATGGGAAATGTTAGCTTTTCTTATTAGATAAGTTACAGTGGCACCATCTTCATCTTGGAGATCATCTCGAGTAGTTGATAGTATGTCTCCAATAATTTTTAAATGTGTACGGTATTCTGCCATTTTTACGCCATTTATTATTTTTATAATTTCTATGATAGTGGCATGCTATTTTGCAATATACTAAAAAGATAAAAGAATTTGACAAACATGAAATTTTTAAAAAATCGAGCCTAATCTTTCATGCTAATCAAAACTTTCATCAAATTTAATCTTGGTAAGTGGTACCCTGCTTACTGGAATGAATAAGGCAATCAAACCAGCAATTTTGATAATCATTGAAACAAAATACAATATTGATTCAGGGAATACAAATGAATACCACCCCAAAAATTCACCTAGAGCTAAAAGTGACAATCCAATTGCCACTGAGATAGCACCTTTGTTTCTGTTTTCAAAATAAGATAAGATTGTTTCAATCGCAGCATAAGCAAGCAAAATAAAGGATACAGATCTAAAAATATGTTCTATCTGTACTGAGGATACCAAGAATAACGGAAAAATTCCTACAGATCTAAAGTAACTAGATTTTGGAAATACTGATTTGATACCATGAGAAAAAGCAATGAAAAAGTATCCTACAGTTTGAATTGCAATACCTAGAGTTTGTACCCATCTTTCTATATGGCCAGATTTTATTACAAAATCTTCTACCATGTAACCAGTCCATATTACAAAAAATCCAATGCTAATAGAGAAAAATGCAATTGCCAACCTAAACAATGTTGGACTTCCTGTGTTTCTAAAACCAATAATCGACACGGTTCCTATTACTAACCCTACCAGAAATCCCACAAGATTTAGTATATTTTCTAATAAAAATTCCAATTATGTTTAGAGATTCATTAAACTAATTATTTTAATCTGATGGATACTTGTTCTATTTTTTAATCCCACTCGTCTAATGATCCAGCAGTTTGGCCCTCAGTACTAACAGCATAATCACCAAGAATGTCTGAGTAGGTCTGCTCATTATGTGCAATAAATTTTATATATTCTCCATAGCTCATATCAAAATCACAATTTTCACATTTTACAAAAGAAAAGTCCATTGATAACTCTGCATTTTTTTTACATTTTGGGCATTTTATCTTCACACGTAAATATGCATTTGTTAATTATTATTACTTTACATTCAAAAATTTATTTTTTGGTACGAGAATTTGTTGTTCTTTATCACGTTTATACGTAAAATCGATTATTAAAAATTATGGCTGAATTTATTTCCTCAGGAAATAAAAGAACATTTGAGGATTTTAAAAAACAAATTCCTCAACCTGTGGTACCTCTATTCATCTTAATTAGAGATTATTGCCTGTCTATAGGGGAAAAGGTAGTCGAAGATGTACGAATGCACAGAATAGTTTTTGGAAAATCGTTGAGCTTTAGATGGTTTGCAGATCTAGAACCTTCCTCTGAAGGTATATTTGTCAAAGTTCAAAAAAATCGGAAAGAACAGCCTGTAATTATTTTTATAAAATTAAACCAAAATATTGAAGATCTTAAATTGATTTTAAAAGAAGCCTACACGATAATCCGTTGAACTCTAACTTTATTCCAAATTTGATAAGAGGTTAATTTTATAGATGGTTAATTTCACTCGAAAAAAGATAAAAAGAGTTCCTACTTACTTCATTACATGAGTCAAACATGTACCAAATGCAAAAATCAAATTCCTGATACTGAAGAATTAGACCCTATAGCAAGTAAATATCCAATGTGTAACAAATGTTGGAGTGAATGGAAGGAAAACAGGATCATGGTAATGAATGAAATGAGATTGGATATGTCAATGGCAGATCATAGAAAACTCTTAAAAAAACACGAAAAAATTTTTGCGGGCGTCCTTACTCCTGAAGGTGATATTGTTGATTATACAAATGAAGATAATAGAAAACCAGATGAAAATCCAAATGCTTAAAATTTCAAATGTTTTTGGGCATTATCTGGAATAATTACTAACAATTTTCTTTTCTTTTCAACATCAAAACTATTGATAATTTTCTTAACAGATTGGGAAATAATCTCTTGCTTTTCTTTATCTAGCGATAAGAAAATTTCCAAAATTCCATCTAAATAAAAAGCAATTAGTTTCTGAGGATTTTCACAAATTTCATTCAGATATGCTAAAAACAATCCCACTCTTTGATCTTCAGGTAAAGTGGTTAGAATCTCTAACCACGTCTTGAATAGTTTTGAAAAATTTAGAAAGGGAATTGCTGGGGCAGCTTCTAAAGCATTATTGATTAATTCTTTTTTATCTGGTTCCGTCATTTCAAAAAATTCCAACATTCTTTTCTTCAAAATCGGGGTTCTAAGAAAATCAGGAAGATTTGCTAAAATAACTATAATGCTTCCTGCATAATTTGGTTCAGACAACAATTTATTTCAATTTTTAGTTGGATAATAAATCATGGGTAAATACTTTAGATTAAATAAACGGAATTTTAGCTGAAAATGTGACATCTACCGTAGTCGTTGGTGGTTTTTTTGGTGATGAAGGAAAGGGAAAAATAGTATCATATCTTGCAAAAAAAGATAATCCAAAGATTATCGTCCGTGGGGGAGCAGGTCCAAATGCTGGTCATACAATTCAGGATGGAGATAAGGTTTACAAAGTTAGAATGTTACCAAGCGGATTTTTAAATAAAAATGCCAAAGTAATGATCGGGCCAGGAGTTGTAATTAATCCTGCCATTCTATTAAAAGAAATTCAAGATTTTGACGTATCTGGAAGATCATTTGTGGATAGACATTGTGGCATCATAGAGGAAAAACACCTTACGAGTGATTCAAAAGGGGAATTAAAAGAGAAAATAGGAAGTACAGGCTCAGGCACTGGTCCAGCAAATGCTGATAGGGCAATGCGGGTATTAAAAATGGCCAAAGATGTAGATTCACTTGCCTCATTAATCGTTGATGTACCAGCAGAAGTAAATTCTGCACTTTCTTCAAATGAAAATGTTTTAGTTGAGGGCACCCAAGGAACTTTTCTATCATTATGGCATGGAACTTATCCTTTTGTAACATCAAAAGACGTTACTGCCTCAGGAATTTGTGCCGACATTGGACTTGGACCTAAAAATGTCGATGAGGTGATTGTGGTTTTCAAATCATATGTGACTAGAGTAGGCACAGGACCCTTGGCAAATGAACTATCACTTGAAGACGCAAAGAGTAAAGGTTGGTCTGAATTTGGAACTGTCACCGGTAGACAAAGACGTGCTGCAGATTTTGATTTTGATTTAGCTAAGCGTGCAATTATGCTTAACAGTGCCACGCAAATTTCAATTACAAAGCTGGATGTATTATTTCCAGGCTGTGCAGGAAAAAAATTTTTTGAAGAAATTTCTGATGAGGCAAAATCCTTCATTCACAATATTGAAGATAAATTAAACACGCCTGTTACAATCATTGGAACAGGTCCAGCTATCAATGATGTAATTGATAGAAGATAGGCTGAAAAAATTTGGGTAAGTTTAATTTAGTATTACACAAAAAACTATTATGGATAGATTACCTCGTTACATTCAAGTTTCCTCTACTTTAGAATTTTCCAGATTAGTTTGCGCCTTGGAACGTACTCCTCGTATTTCATTTCTTCATGAGCATGAAGGAAAAAAAATTTTATCAGTACAAATGGACATTCTAAAAGAAAAACCAATTGTGTATTATACCCCACTTGAAAATAAGGGTCATTATCTTTGCTATGATCTTAAAGGTGGAAAAGAGCAAACAGAAATTGTAAACTCTACTTCAGACGCTAGTAGACTTTACTCTCCGATTGTTCGTATAAAATCACTTCCAGACACTCTGAAACCTGGAAATGGAACAGCTGATCGATACCAGCCAATAGAACTTGAGGATTTGGCAAGTCTTACAAAACTAACCTATGGTTTTGAAGAAAACCCTTTCCCCTTATTTTTATTTCCTCATAATGATATATGGCTGATTGGCGTATTCATGAATTTTACCGAAGAGGGGGAATCATATTTTTGTCATGTGGTCCTTGATAATGATCCTCAAAAACCATTTTTAAAATTTACAAATAATAATTCTGAACCATCCTTTGTGAAAATCCCATCTGAACATGGTTATTCTTATATGAAAATTATAAAGCTAAAAGACACTCATCCTCTAGTAAATTATGACCACCTTCAAAACTAGAATTTCAAAAATCTCAAAAATTAATGGCAATGTAATTCTTGCAAATGACTATGACAATTCTATAAAAAATTTAGAATCAAGAACAATTCAGAATATTGAAAAACTTCATCCCTATCTATGTGCAATTAAACTCAATTTCCATCTATTATTGCCACTTGGATCAAAACAAATATCTGAAATTAACAAAATAGCTCATTGTTATGGGTTACAGACAATTGCTGATATAAAACTAAATGATATCGAAAACACAAATAGAGTGACAACAGAAAATTTATGGAATTTAGGATTTGATGCTGTAATTGCAAACCCGATAATGGGACTTGATAGTCTAAAAAAACTGGTTAAAATCTCTCACAAAAAGGAAAAAGGAGTCATAACCCTGTGTCACATGAGTGCCCCCGAGGCTAAATTATCCTATAACATGGAAATTACAGTGGGCAAGAAACAACAACTTTACCAATTATTTCTGAATTGGGCCCTAAAGTCCAAAGTAGATGGTATCATAGTGGGGGCAACTTTTCCTAAAATTATTTCCTATTGCCATAATCAAGCAGGAAAAAAATTGAGCATATATTCTCCAGGTGTGGGAACTCAAGGAGGTAATGTAAGTGAAGTAATTTCTGCTGGAACTAATTATTTAATTGTGGGTCGAACCATTCTAAATGCTAAAAATCCCACTGACATTGCAAAAGATTTACAATTACAAAGTCTTGGAAAGTAGAGTGTATGATTTTGATAAGACAGTTTTGGCATTATCAAAAGTTATTTTTTCCATGGCGGTAGAATAATCCATCCAAGTATAATTTAGATGTTCATGAGAAATTTTAATATCTTTTGTTTTTGTTTCTCCTAGAAAAAAAATTACCTTTTTTTGAACAAGCTCCCCCTCAAATTGAAAATTATATTGAATCCACTCTTCAAAATTATCTAAAAATTTTATATCAGTGATTCCTGTCTCTTCTTTAGTTTCTCTTATTGCAGTTTGATGTGGTGATTCACCATTCTCTATTTTTCCTTTAACAAAATCCCAATGACCTGACGGATAATGAAGTAACAAAAACAATATTTTTTTATTTTCTTTTCTAAACAATACTAAACCAGATGATGTTTCTTCTATCATTTTCCCAACCTCCTTTTTCGTTCTTGGAAGGTCCTTATTGCTCTCATCAAATCAATTTTTCTAAATTCGGGCCAAAAAATATCCATAAAAATTAATTCACTATAAGCACTTTGCCACATTAGAAAACCACTTAATCTTTTTTCACCTGAGGTTCTTAAAATCATGTCTGGTGATGATTGAGGTAGATGTGAGGTATACAGGTTTGATTCTATCTCTTTTTTGTCAATGTCACTAACTTTAAGAGATCCGTCCTTGATTTTTTGTCCTATTTTTTTTACCGCATCAACTAGCTCGAGTTGGCCTCCATAAGCTAAGGCAATATTAAGAAAACGATTATCATATCCTTTCGTCGCATCATCTAATTTTTGAAGAATCTCTTTGATAGATTCTGGCAACAGGTCAATTCTGCCAATGCCCATAACTCTCATTTTATTTTTGTGAATTCTAGGATCATTGTATAATTTTTCTAGTCTAATGCGAATTAATTCATATAGATAATCCAATTCCTCACCTTTTCGATCAAGATTCTCAACTGAAAGCGCGTACAAGGTAATTATTTTAATATCAAGTTGCTCACACCAATCTAGTAAATTTTCAACTGCATCAGCCCCTTTCCAATGACCTCCCTCTGGAATAGCGAGATGTATTTTAGCCCACCTTCGATTGCCATCCAAAATTATAGCAACATGATTTGGAATATCACCATGTCTTATGTCATTTTCAAGTTTTTTTGAATAAATTTTGTATACTCCAGATATGTGAAAAACTGTATCTATTATCTTGTTAATCTAAATCACCTTTCGATTGTTATTATATTGGGGAAAATATCAATGTTTTTTAGAAAAATTAACTCTGTATAGGAAATTTTTAAAATTTAATCAGAAATCATTTCTTGGTTCTTATGCTTTCGGTACTTTTTGAACAAAATGGTGGCTGAAATTAAGGTAACTGCAAGTCCTCCTAACAATGGAGGAATTAAAGTGAAGGAACTTTCGTCATTTATCATAATATTTGTAAATTGAAACACTGTTGGGTACAAGGAAGCCAAAACTACTATCCTTAAAATATCACTAATCTGTCGAGGAATACCGCCTATCCAATTACTAAGTAAGATCCCCGCAAATATCGCACCCATTCCAATCCATAAAATCGGTAATGCTCCAGAAATAAATTGCCCAATTATCACCTCGTTTGAAAAAATTAAAAGTATTTCTGTTTCTGATTTTAATAATTCCTCATCTATTGCATTCACTCCAGCTGGTACTGATGATAACATTAACAAGATACCTGTGACCATAGTAAAAATTCGAATAAATCCCATTGGTGTAGGTTTTGCCCAATTAGACCAAGCCCTATCAATATCAAAAGCTCTTATTAAAAATGCACCACCCAGAATACTAACCAATATTGCAGTAATTTCAGCGGTATATCCCACAACAGTCGCAACTCCACCAATTAACAAAAGTATTCCTGGGACTCCCAAAAAAAATTTAGAATATTTTGCATCATATGCAATCATTTTTAGATATTTCCCAAAAACTGCATAAGAATATTCCACACTTCTACTAACTTTCATAACTACTCGTTGAACAGAAATAACAGGAAGAATATTCTGAATTACTGGAACAACACTTTCGTCATCTTCGCCATCTGAAACAATAACTGCGCCATTTGCAGAAAATTTTTCTAAGGCTTTCTTAGTTTCCTTAAGTATTTTCTCATCTGCTTGTACGCCTTTACTTTTAACTCCTGCAACAGTAATTACTTCGGCTTGGTAGCCTTTACTGATCAGGTCTTCATATGTTTTAATTGCAGCAAAAATTGAATTTGAATCAGCATCTTCTGGGTCCTCTAATGCTAATCTTAGTGCTGCATCAATACATGCATCTCGTCCAATTACAGGAGTTATTATTCCTGCTTTTTCTCCAACATCATTATCTCTGTCGATACAAATTACAAGCAATTTATTGGATGTAGCTGCACTAACGTCATTCTCTACTTTGCTCGACTTTTGAGACATTCTTTATATGATTACAAAATAGCTTTTTAACGATTCCCAACAACTCAAAATATTATAATTCGGTCTTGAGGCTATTTTGGTCTAAAATTATCTGATATTTCTATTAAAATCTCTGATTCGTACTTGAAGGACTGGATTTTTGTAAACGTTTCTTCTAATTGATCTGTTTTTCCATGTTTAACTAAATTCGCATAAACTTTGGTTTCAGTCACAAAAGAATTGAAATTTTTCAAGGCCTCCATATAGCTAATGTAGCTGTCTTGCCATTCATTTGGTGGTTTTGACTTTACAAATTCACTTATCTGGGTAGTAACTTGTGATGATGTAACATCAGCGATTTGGATGTATTCATCAGGTGAAATGTTTTCATCTTTTAGATTTTGAAACTCTGTGGAGATTGTTTGATCTAGAAGGGAATGAATTTCTTTTACTCCATCAAGATAATTCTCATGGTCTGAAATTACAAACGATATTTGAGTTTCTTGAGGAATTATCCAAAATAGAAAACTACCTGCGGTAATTGCTGCCAAAATTAAGATTGTAACTGTAATTCCTTTTTTTGATGCCATTTTGAGGATTGTACGATTAGGGTGTTTATAATTGGTAATTTAACCAAATATTGTATTTGGTATTAAAAAACATTAAAAAAATTAAAAGTTAAAGGATTCTTATTACAAATAATAAAAATTTTTCAATTTTTATTGAATTTTTTTACAATATCTCTCTTCTAAACCATTGAAAAATTTACGCCTATCCAGTCGGTAGTTAAATAATTTTCACAGCTTCTCCCTAAATAGAACAAAGTTGGACATTTTTTAGAATGGTAACAGCATATTGTGTAAAATGCAGAGCAAAAAGGGACATAAAAGATCCTGAAGCAACTACGCTAAAGAACGGACGACCTGCTGTAAAAGGCACTTGTCCAGAATGTGGAACTAAGGTTTTCCGAATAGGAAAAATGGAATAATTTTAAGATTCCACATGGTTCTTCTTTTTCAAAAACCCATATAGGGTTAAACCTGCATTTATAACGAATGACAAAATCTGACTATGAATTTCTCCTTAAAAGAATTCAAGATAAAATCGATGATACTAAAAAAGAAACCAAAGCTAGATTTGAATTACCAATTGTTGATGTGATGTGGGAAGGGCAAAAAACTTACCTTCGAAATTTCTCAGAATTTCCTAAGGTACTTCGTAGAGATCCTGATAAAGTCTTACAATATCTTTCAAAAGAATTCGCAGTTCCAGCCGAACGTTTAGGAGATAAAGCAATGTTTGTAGGCAGGAGGGCACCTGATGATTTTACACGTCTTTTTCAAATCTATGTCAAAGACTATCTTGAATGTCCCACTTGTAAAAGCCCAGATACAAGAATCCTTAAAGAAAATCGAATTTCATTTTTAATTTGTGAAGCTTGTGGTGCCAAATCAACTTTAAAAGGCAAATATGCATAATGCAATTTTCAGTTAAAATTATAGATTTCCAAAGCAAACCAATGCTAAATATTTGCGACATTGATCTTTTAGGAAAAAAAATTACTGAAGATCATTTAAACATGAATATTAGTAAAAGCTATTATGGAGAAAAAATAGTTGAACATAAAGAAGCTCAAAGTCTACTAAAAAATGCTAAAATTATCAATATGGTTGGAAAAGACACAATTTCACTTTCATTAGAATTGGGAGTTGGTTCTGAAAATGGTATTAAAACAATTGGCGGAGTTCCGTTTCTAATTGTTTATCAAATGTAATATTATAGATTATTAGATTTAAAATAATGTTTTAATTTAATTTTACTAATCTTAAATTCAAACAAAAGAAATCCCTTTTATCTAGTAAAAATAAAACAACTTGTTGCAAGGCGATATTAGCAGAAAATTAGAATCAAAACTCGATGAAAAACTTTTTTCTCAAACCAGAAAAAAACAGCTTAAAGATGGTTTTAAGAAAGGTAAAGTAATCAATGAAGTTTTGGATAAACGTACTGTTATGACACTTTACAAACTTATCACTGATCATATTATTGCATACGTTAACGGTTCAGTAAGTGCAGGAAAAGAATCCGTTGTTTTTTGGGCAGTTGATGAAAATAATTTAGATGTTGCCTTGAAAATTTATTTGGTGAGTACATCAAATTTTAAAAAAAGAGAACAGTACATAGTGGGAGATCCTAGGTTTTCAAAATTAAAAAAAGGAACTAAAAATCTGGTTTATCTGTGGGCAAAAAAAGAATTTAGAAATCTTTCACAATGTCATAATTGTGGAATACACGTACCTGAACCTATTCATGTTACAAATAATGTACTTGTCATGGAATTTGTGGGTGAAAACGGCTCTCCAGCTAAGGTTTTACTGAATTCAGATATTGATGAAAAGGACTACCATCAATCAATCTCAATAATTAAAAAACTGTACCAGGAGGCAAGACTAGTTCATGCTGATTATTCAGAGTATAATATTTTCAAAACAGACGACGGATTAGTTCTATTTGATCTTGGTTCGGCAGTTGATCTTAGACATCCAAATGCTCAAGAATTTCTTAAAAGAGATATTAATAACATAACTCGATTCTTTTCTAAACGAGGAATCGCAGTTAATGATCCAGCAAAAGTGTTAAAGGAAATAATATAATGAGCTTTGAAAAATTAATTCGAATACCTAATGATCGAATAGCTGTATTAATCGGAAAATCGGGCAGTGTTAAATCTAAAATTGAACAAATTTGTTATGTAACCTTAGATATTGATGGTAGTTCTGGCGAAGTTTGGATTAGATCAAATGATGATGTTGAAAAAATTGAACCGTTCAAAGCGATGGAAATTGTAATCGCAATTAGTAGGGGGTTTTCTCCAGAAAATGCAATGACTTTGGTTAAGGGAGAAAATACTTTACATGTTATTGATTTAAGAGAATTTACTGGAAAATCTAGTTCAAATATTGAAAGAATTAAAGGGAGAATTATTGGAGAAGGTGGCAAGGCAAGACGAAATATGGAAAACCTAAGTGGAACTCTAATTTCAGTTTATGGAAAAACTGTTTCAATAATTGGAGACCCAACCCAACTTCGATCAGCCGTAGATGCAATTTCTTCTATATCCAGCGGAAGTATGCACGGAGCAGTTTACAACAAGTTAGAAGCAGCAAATAGACGAGGAAAACAAGAAAGGATGAAACTATGGGAAGATCAGAATGTCTTCGATTAAGGAACAATTTAACCAAATCTCCCCAAGTGAGTTCTTCTATAGGAATAGAGATCTTGCTGGTTTTAGTAATCCTTCAAGGTCATTATATACAGCAGTAAGGGAATTTGTAGAAAATGGCCTGGATGCATGTGATCAAAGAGGTATTCTTCCTGACATTCGCTTAACAATAAAAGCAGTTGATCCTGACAAGCCTGACCCAAAACCATACATTTTAACTGTAAAGGACAACGGGCCCGGAATCGAATCAAAACATATTCCATTGGCATTTGGAGTAGTACTCTATGGGTCAAAATTCGGATTAAAACAAGCAAGAGGAATGTTTGGTTTAGGCGCAACTATGGCAATTCTTTATGGACAAATTACAATAAACAAACCTGTAACCATCAAAAGTTCAACCGATGGAAAAATATCAGACGAATTCGAGTTATTGCTGGATATTCAAAAGAATAAACCTGTTATTTTAAAACACAAAACAAAAGAAGTTTCAAAAAAAGGTCTTTCCATTAGCATTTTTCTAGAAGGTGATTATTCAAAAGCCGGATCCAAAATAAGAGATTATGTTTATCAAACATCTCTTATTACTCCATATGCTTCTATTACTTTTGAGGATCCTAAAGGGGAAAAATATCACTACCCTCGAATGATCAATACAATGCCAAAACCTCCAACCATCATTCGACCTCATCCGTATGGAGTTGACGTTGAAACCATTAGAAGAATGATCGTTGAATCCCAATTTGCAATTCCAACAATTGATGACGCTATGATTGAAAAAGTTAGAAAAGATTTGGGCCTTTCAAAAAAGAATTTTAGTTTTACAGCAATAATGGATAAAGCAAGGAAACGTTGGAAAACTCTTTCTAGACAAGTAAGAGTTGCAATTGCTTTAATGTCATTTCTTAAAATGGATTTTGAGAAACTAAATAAAATAAGGATTGAGGATGTAGATGTTCCAAATAAAAAATTAGTATATTGGGACTTTGGAGATTCTACATCAAAATCAGTAGATATGGATCCTGAAAGCCAATACTACAAACAATTAGCAAACACCGTTCAAGGAGAAACTTTGATTGCCTTTTTGACAAAAAAATTCCAAAGAGTAGGTCCTACAACTGCGGTAAAATTTGCAAAATTTGCCGGATTTAAGCCTGAAAAACGTATTGGAACAATGACAAATACAGAACTTGCCAAACTAAGCGATTCTTTACAAAAATTTGGTGACTTCATGTCTCCTGACTCTAGCTGTCTTGCACCCTTGGGAGACATACCACTAGAGAAAGGAATGAGGACATTTTTCAACCCCGATTTCATAACTGTTATCCAACGTAATGCATCTGCGTATTCAGGATTTCCATTTATTGTAGAAATGGGAATAGCCTATGGTGGTGATATTACAACACGTGGAATCAAAGTGTATCGATTTGCTAATCGCATTCCATTACTTTATGATGAAGGAAGTGATGTAGTCTTAAAGGTTGTAAATGATATTGATTGGAGTCGCTATAAAGCAAAGGGGGATCCTCCCTTAGTTATTGTATCACATGTTTGTTCTACTAGAATCCCATACAAAACTGCAGGAAAGGAAAATGTTGCAGATAGACCCGAAATTGAACGAGAATTAAAATTATCCATCCAATTCATTGCTAGAAAATTATCTGTCTTTATGAATAAAAGAGGTCAGGCAGAAGCTGCAAAAAAGAGAGCAAACCTTTATGCAAAATATGTTCCTTTAATCGCCCAATTCTGTACAGAACTTGCGGGAAAGAAAAAAGAACCAAATTTTCAAAAAATATTACAAGAGGAGAAACCCATAGAAAATGAGTAAAAAATCTGAAAGCAAGACAAAGGCATTAAGTAAAAAGGCTCAAGAAAAACAAAAAGACATTCTTGAGATGCTTAAAAGTCATGGAGCAAAAATCTATGATGATTTAGATAACGGACAATTTCCAAAATTTTCCATTCCAAGTAGATCAGTCAGTAACATCGTTTATGATAAAAAAATACGTCAATACATTTTAGGAAACGCTACAGCTCTTAGAAGTTCAAAAAATACCTCTCAATTAAGATCTTTTACACAATTGACGTGGCTTGCATTTTTTGCAAATAGATTAACGATTGAAAAAAAATCATCAACCTTAAGAGATATTTATTATTCTTCTCAAGCTTTTGAAATTGATTTTGAGGATCAGGGTGAATCAGATAGTATTATAGTAGATTTAGAGGCAGTAACCTTAAGAGCACGAGAAGACTTTCATATCTTTCCTGAAGAACGCAGTTCTATTTTTGGTGACTTGAACATTGAATACACCATTCCAGGTTATGAGGGAAAAACAATGAACTTGTCTAACCATCCTGATGGATATGCGATAGGTCCTAGTTTGACTACTGCAGAATTAGTTGATACAAGTGCTGAAATTGTTATTGCTATTGAAAAAGGTGGATTGTTCACAAGATTTGTGGAAGAACAAATTGATAAAAAATTCAAGGCAATTATTATTAATACTGGCGGACAAGCTCCACGTTCTACAAGAACTCTTTTGAAAAGATTACATGATGAAATGAAACTGCCTGTTGTTATTTTAACAGATGGTGACGTGTATGGAGAACACATCGCCATGGTAATAAAATCAGGTTCTGCAAACGCTGCACATCTTAGAGAATTAACTGTTCCAGATGCCAAATGGGTGGGTGTGTGGGCTACAGATATTGAAAAATATAAACTCCCTACTATCCCTATGACTGAATCTGATATTAAGCGATGCCGTGATTTACAAAAAGATCCTAGGTATCAAGATGGAATATGGAAAAAAGAGTTGGACGTATTTTTACGAATTAAAAGAAAAGCTGAACTAGAGGCATTCTCGAAGTACGGATTGACAAATATTACTGAAAAATATCTGCCACAAAAATTAGAATTGGCAAAAAGTCTCTAACCTTTTTTGATTCTCAAAGTCAAAACACCATTTCTATATTTGAAATCAAAGATCTGCATTTCATTGGATCCTTCAATTGGAATTTCTTTTGAAAAATTTGCTGTGCCACGTACATACAAAACTCCATCAATTAGTCTTACCATTATTTTATTTTCAGGCCCCGGAACCTCTGCTACAAATACAAAATCCCCATCACCTTTGATGAGATCATAAACCCAATTTTTTGGTTCTGCTTCTCTTGCTGAAAATGCTGGTTTTTGGTCTTTCGTCATTTTCTTTAACACTCTTACCCAATAAAACATGGTAAGTGCAGCTACTCCAACCAAAATGAAACTTACAAGACCACCACCTGATCTTTGGGTCATTACATAAATTATTCCAAGAAATAAAACAATCATTACCGGAATTACAAAATTTAATGATTGTTCATTTGAATATGCTCCCTTATAACTTGCCAAACAGCGAGAATCAGTATTTACCAAATATAAAGTATCTTTGGTTTTTATTATCAAACACTATGATTGATTTGTTGTCTGAGGGAACACAAGCAAATAAACTAACCAGAAAAGAAATTATTTTAAAGGGCACAATTATTGCAATTTTTGTATTCATTCCATCCCTTTCTACGTTCTTTTTGTTTTGGTGGATTTTGGATGATCTCCTTCAAGCAACAGTCATTGGTGGAATCGTTCATTTTATCGCCATGGGATTTTCTTTAAAAATATCAAGGAAATTCTTAACTAAAAAACGAATTTCATAATTACACTTTATTTATTCGAGATTCTCTTCAAAACCCATGGACACCTCTCAAATTGAAGAGAAACTAGTTTCTGAAATTAAATTAAATTCTTTACAAGCTAAAACATTTCTCTTGATTACATGTTATGGGAAAATGAACAAATCACAAATTGCAGAAAAACTAAACATTTCAAAAGATCTTGCCTTGAAAACCTCCAAAGAGCTTATGGCACTAGGCGCATTTATCGATATTTCTGAAACAGAATTTGAGGCCATGCATCCAAGATTTACCGCCGTCAATATGTATAGAAGATTATGTGAAAAAGAGAATATTGAATTTAAGCAAAATAAAATAGTTGATAGCATTGGTGTAGTACTTGAAAAACCCTATGATGATGCAAGAACTAAATAATGCTAGCCATTCGTTTACAACATTGAGTATAGATACAGAGTCTTGTAAGCATCAACCAGTATACTTTGGAGTGGTTAACATTAACCTTGACGAGAAAACTATAGGTTCAGTTGATGTTTGGAGGTGTGTTAAATGCAAAAAGAAATTTTGTGAGGAAAAACAACTAGGAATTGAAGAAATTGCTGAAACAGTTGGCATGCCAAAAATAGACCCTGATGAAAAATGGGCAGTATCAATATGTAAGCTTCAACAGAGTAGATACAAGTGGAAATTAGTGAAGTTAAAAGAAAATGATGAAATCATACATGAATGTCTCGATGAGAATGTAATCAAATTAAAAGTCAAGGATTTCAAGGTTGAGGATGATAATCACTGGAGCTTTTTGGTAAATGATCACGTCAACAAGGCAGTGAAAATTTAATTTTTATCATGAACCTTAAAGTTAATATAAATAATCTTCGTGGAAGCCAAATGGCAGCAAAGATAACAGGAAATTTTACAATTGATGATCATTCTTTTAGATTTACTGCCATTGCTTTTGGTAGAATTGGAGGACAAAACATAGGAGCAAAAATATCAAAAACTACTGAAAAAAAATTAGAATCACTTGGATACAATGTTAATGATGTAATAATACAATTGCAGAAAAATCTTCTCCATGGTGATCTATCCCTTCCAGAAGGGTTGAAAAGAGAATCTTTTGTTGATGACTAAAATTCAGCCTCTTCTAGAGCTTTGGAGCAATCACATTCCCTTGTAGTGGGAATTTTTTCAATTAAATTCATCAAAATTCTTTTTGTTCTTTTAACATTTTTTGCAAGGGTTTCTAATACTTCCTTTGCAGTAACGGATTTTTCTGCCCATACATCATAATCAGTTACCGTAGATATTGATGCATAACACATTTGAGCCTCTCTTGCCAGCTGACATTCAGGAACCAAAGTCATTCCAATAATATCCGCATTTGTGGTTCTATAGAATTTTGATTCTGCTTTTGTCGAAAATCTTGGACCCTCAATGCATACATAAGTACAATCCTTGTGGACTCTGTCACCTTGTTCCTCTACTACTTTTTTAATTGATTCCTGTAATTCTGGACAAAACGGATCTGCAACTGAGATATGAATAACTCTTCCCTCTTCAGAAAAGGAACCTATTCTTGATTTGGTGAAATCCAAAAATTGTGTTGGTAAAGCAAAATGACCAGGCTCAATCTCTTCTTTCAAACTTCCAACAGCTGACGGTGCAATAATTCTTGAAATTCCTAATTCCTTGAAAGCCCAAATATTTGCCCTATAGTTTATCATGTGTGGAGCAATTGTGTGGTTCTTTCCATGTCGTGGTAAAAAGCCAATCTTTCTTCCTTTAAAAATTCCTACTGTTATTGAATCTGATGGCTTTCCATAAGGCGTGTCAATTGTAATTTCTCGGGGATTTTCAAGCTCTCCTGAATCATAGATTCCTGTTCCACCAAAAATTCCAATCTCCACATCTTTTTCCATTAGTATTTCACCAATGACTTACACTTGTATTGGCTAATCCCTTTCCTTCCCCCTAACTCTGTTAATTCAATAATAAATGCAAAACCAGTGATCTTCCCGCCTATCTTCTCAATTAATTTTGCAGATGCTTTTGCAGTTCCGCCTGTGGCAAGTAAATCATCGCAAATAATAATTCTTTGACCCTTGCTGATTATACTTTTTTGAATTTCAATTGTATCTTTACCATATTCAACTTTGTATGATAATTTGCTTGTTTTCCCAGGTAATTTTCCCGCCTTTCTTATCATAACCATTCCTTTATTGTATCTAGCAGCAAGAATACCTGCTAGTAAAAAACCCCTTGATTCAATTCCTGCAAACAAATCAATATCCTTAGGATGGAAAAATTTTGAAAATTCATCGGCAATATATGATAATGAAGAAGGATCCTTCAAAATGGGACTAAAATCACGAAACAATATTCCTTTTTTAGGAAAGTTTGGATATTCTGAAATTTTATCTCTTAGATTCATTCTTTAATTCGAAATTAGGTGAAATAAAATTGTTTTACGTTACTTTAATTCAAATATTGTTTCAGCAGTATTATAGGCATCCGTTGCTTTGAATGTATAAGGTCCAGGTTCAATTTCTGGAGGTATGATCCAAGGTATAATTATTTTTCCTTCATCTGATGCCACGAATGATAATTCAATTATTTCTCCTTTTTCTGGGATAATTTCGATATTTACTGTCTGTTTAGCACCCAGTACCCTAATAGTGATAGTTTTTCCTACTCCTGGAATTGATTCACCGTCTTCCACCGTTATCACCATCCCTTCTATTGTGACTGTAGTTACCTCGATTTCTACCACATCAAAATTTGAACCGCTTTTGGCATTAATTTTCCACATTCCTGACTTTGCCTCAGAAGGTATTCTAAAGGAACTTTCGGTAATCTTTCCATTTTTGTCCGAAAAAGTGTCTTTTACTTTTACTTCATTTTCATCAGGATCTATCAACGTTAATGTAAGAAGAATATTCGGTTTTGTTTCACCCAAAATTAAAATTGATTCTCCAGGTTCATAATCTAATTTGGTTGTAACTATACTGATTTCACCTGACCCTGTTTGGAGACCAACGGTGAAAGTTTCGGTACTCTTTGCATTTCCCTTGCTGACTATTGCAGCATAAACTCCTGAAGAGAATCCGTCAAGGTCCAAAGTGTATCTTCCTCTTCCATCAGGTTCCAAGGTTATCGAAATGGTTTCTCCTTTCGGTTTGTCTGAGGGATCAATTATTAACAAACTTATTACTTCTGATGGTTTGCCAATGAGGGTGATTATTGCATCTTCTGTTGATTTATAATTTAATTTATCAAATTCCAGATTTACTGGAATTGATGGAAGTACACCTAATCCTACATAAATGAATTCTTTGTGTTGACCTTGAGTAGCAATTAAGGTCCAAGTTCCTTCTAAATCCAAACTGGCGGTTGTGCGATACTCAAACTCTACTATTCCTGTACTATCTACTTTGAAAATGTTTGAAATTTTTTCATTGCCCAAAGGATCCTCAAGAATTATCTCTATTGATTGATTAGGTATTGCTGTTCCATTAAATCTCAAAGTCTCACCTGGTAAAAATTTCAAGTGCGTGGGAGCTATTACAATTACTTTAGAGGATTCTACTGTCCATGTACGTAAGATAGTTTCCCTCCCATCTGTAATCTCCACACTGTATCTCCCAAATACTGCGTCAAGAGGTACAATTATTGGTTCAGCCAACTGCCAAATTCCCTTTGCATCAACCTCCGCAGTTCTGGTGTTAATTACCTCATTGTCTGAATTTTTAACGGAAGCCGTTATTGCACTTCCTGGTTGTGCGGTACCAGATATCTCCAAAAAGTCTCCCCTATACATGATCTCTGGTAGCCCTTTGATGGTAAGTTTCACAATTTCTGAGCTAGGTATTTTGGTTCCTTGATTTCCTAAAATAAGACTAATTTTTTTTTCTTCGCCGCTTTTGTCTCTAACAAGAAAATCTACTCTTTCAGATTTTTGATTATCTGGAATTTGAAAAGTAGTTATAAAATGACCCTTCTTATTAGTATCAAAAAATCCTAATTTCTTGGTATCTATAAAAAATTCAAATTGTTGCGACGAACCAAAACTTTCTCCGGTTACTCTAATGGACCCTCCTGCATTTGGTTTATCCGGTATTATTCTAAATAAGGAATTTTCCAGAATTCCCTTACCTGTATTCTTTGATATCGATACATGATCTTCCCAATCATCAGGGATAGATTTTCCGATTTCTATCTGTTCACCTTTTTTATCTAAAGATTTCCAATTAATTCCAGGTTTTGATTCATTTGTTTTAACGCCAAATTTAACAGATTCTCCTTGCTTAAGTGATTCAGTTGAAGTAAAAATAATCACTCCTACTGTGTTCTTTTCACCAAGCCAACCATTTTCAGTTTTAAAAGACTCAAAATTATAATCACCACCCAACCATATTCTAAATGAGTAGACTTCTTCTTTTCCATCGTTGGTAAATTCTATGATTGTACTTTTCTCAAAAGCGAAACTTTTTACGATTATCTCATCTTCTGCATATACATTAATTGTAATTGATATTACTGATATTGCAAATATCAAAATTAAAGAAAGGAAAATTCCTCTCAAAGAGGAGTTACTCATAGGCACTATCTGCTTCATCACTCAATTAAACCTTAAAGGATATTTTTTCTTTTTGAATTTTTAATTTGAGTACTTATCATAAGAAAACTTCTTTAATCTCTTTTTTTGGGCTTTTGAAATTTGTCTATATCAACCGTGATAGCAGCATTTTGGTATTGTCTAATTCTTTCAGCAATTAAGCGATAAAGTGACCTGAATTGATCTTTTGTTTTATCTGAAAGAAAATCAGTCTCCTCCAAAGTAATTTTTTCACAAATATACCTTGTAATCTCTTCATTATCAAATTCATTCCAATCATCGTCTTTGTGTTCCTCCCAAACCGCCCTTAAATTTTCCAATACTCCCTTCTTTTTCTTGGAAATCACGTCTTCAGAGGTTAAATTTGAGTATCCTTCATGCCTAAGTTTAATTTCATATGTTTGATTAACTGCATAAAGATAATCCTCAAGAACAAGATAATCTTCAATGGATTCTATTGTTTTTCCATCTTTTTCAAAAAATATCGTTTGAATTGGAGAAAATTCATTTGATGTTAGTTGAGAAGAAATCTGTCTTGATTCTTCTGTATTATCTAATAAAACGAATGTATTGTATCCATGATTTCTATAGAATATTGCAAGTGGTAATACTGCCATTTTGTTAAAAGCAGATACAATGTTTAGTGGATTCATTGAAATGTTTGGGTCTTGTAAAAACTTGTCAAAAGAATTTAGGTACATGGAATCAGACATTGTTTCTACAATAATAACAGGTCGTGAATTTCTACCAATCTCTCTATCTATAATAGATTCAACTAATCCTCTTGATAATCCATAAAGGATGGGTATGAGGGTATCATCATCAGCATTCCAATAATCATAAAAGATTCGGCTAAGATGTTTTCTTTTATCTAGTTCTACCACTAACAAATTCCCAGGTGTATAATCAAAAATCATGAATGGTGAATGTGTTGCATACAGAACTTGATTAGATCCTGCAAGGTTTTGTAAAAGATCACAAATTCCCTTTTGCTGAGTTGGATGAAGATTTCTTGCAGGCTCATCTAAAAGTAGTATTGCCTCTTTTAGTTCAGCTCTCTGAGTTTCTGCAGCAAAGTTTACAATAAAAGAAAAAGTCCATTTAAAACCCTCAGCTCTTCTATTTAACAAACCAGTGTTTGTTACCGTTCCATCTCTATGAATATCTGAAATTACAACACTCATGATGTTCCCTGGATTGTATCTTAAATCGACATGAATTGGGTCGCCTTTCCATGTGGGGTTTAGCTTTTTAGTTAATCTATTACTACCAGCATTAAGGAGTTTGATAGTTTTTGATGGACTGTTCTTGACTGCCTCTAATTCATTAATATCTAATTCTGCTAAATAGAAAAGATTTCTAACAGTTTCTGCTTTGTCAAATTCTTCAACAGATTCTATTGATTCTACTTTTTCTCCTTTTTCTTCTTGAAGGTATTCATTCAAATTTATATTTCCATAGATTTTTTTATAATCTGAAAAATATACAAATCTTGGATGCAATTCAGCTGAAATAAAATTCTCTAAAGCGATCTTTTCACTACCACCTGAAAGTAAATTGGAAAATTGGTTTTCACTACTAGAGTAAATTTTGTCCCATTCTTCGATTACTTTTGGGTCTTGTATTGCGACTACGTGAAATTGGTTATTAAACTCGGCCAAACCGGTATCAAAACTTACTTGATTTTTTGGAAATGGACCCTCAAAGAATTTTGTATTAACTTGTATTCGAAGATGATTTGGAATTGTTTCTAGAAAATCTAACATTCGTTTGGAAAAATTATCCCAAGAATTTAACCCACCGTCAGATTTTTCGCTGATTTTTACATTTTCAAATTCATACTGAACTTTAGGCTTTTTATTTGTCCTAAACAATTTAATTTTCTTTATCTCAGGTAAATTTGGAAATTTTTTCTTAATAATACTAGTCTCATTAGAGTTTAAATCAAATTCTCCCTCTACTAATCTAATCTCTTCTTTAAGCTCTTCAGCCATTTCATCACAAAGATCTAACTCTGAGACGCTTTCATCTTTATTTAATAGAGTAAGGGCCTGCAAGATTGTTGTTTTTCCACTTTCATTTTTTCCAACAAATGCTGCCAAATCACCAACAGTTATTTCACTTGAATCATGAATGCAACGAAATGCCCTAACTCTAAATTTTCTAAGTCGCATCTAGCGATACTTAGTTGACTACGATTTAACTCATTCGTCAAATTACTCTCAACTTGAATTTTGCTAAATAGATATAGGGCAATCACCCATGAGAAATCAAAATGGCCAAGAGGTTAACTTATGTTGTGTTTGTCTTACCAGTAGTTTTTTCTGTAATTTTTGGTTCTGTAGTGATGGTAGATATTCTTCAAGATCCTGGCCGTGAACTAAATTTATTGCAAATTGGTTCAATTGGAGAAATCTCACCTAACGAATCAATTAAAATTATTGGATTGAAACAACAATATTCAATTTCAGAACCCGTTCAAATTCAAGTAATAGTTGATGATTTATCGTTTTCATGTGGAGATCTTTATGTTACAATATACACTTCTGGAAAAGAAAACGCAATAACTCAGAGTGGTTATTTCAAACAATGTTTTGATGATAATAATCAATTTCTTCCCAATAAGGAAAGATTTTCGGAAGTAGTTGATACTCCTGGTCAGTATGAATTAGTAGTAGATATGCTTGACAAAAACCAAAAGAATAGTATAACTACAAGTGAGAAATTTACTGTTAAATAGGAATGAATTGTATTATGATGAAAATTAATAAAATTATTAAAAATCGGTGACTTTATGGTAAAGAAAAAAGATACTCCAATTGAACAAGCTGCAAAAATCAAAGCAGAATTAGATATTCTAAAGGAAAAAGCAAAAATTCTAAATGCTAAACCATCCAAACCAAAAAAGCCTACAAAGGAAGCAGAAGAAAAACCATCCAAACCAAAAAAGCCTACAAAGAAAGCAGAAGAAAAACCATCCAAACCAAAAAAGACCACAAAGAAAGCAGAAGAAAAACCAACCAAACCAAAAAAGCCTACAAAGAAAGCAGAAGAAAAACCATCCAAACCAAAAAAGACCACAAAGAAAGCAGAAGAAAAACCATCCAAACCAAAAAAGACCACAAAGAAAGCAGAAGAAAAACCATCCAAACCAAAAAAGCCTACAAAGAAAGAACTAGAAGAA
>Ga0209988_10000122_pt1 | contig 40669 bp, 57 predicted proteins | sample N075metaG_FD_183115 | JGI IMG/M metagenome (GOLD analysis project Ga0209988, IMG submission 183115) | Deep subsurface microbial communities from Kermadec Trench to uncover new lineages of life (NeLLi) - N075 metaG (SPAdes) (version 2) | ecosystem: Environmental > Aquatic > Marine > Ocean trench... | reverse complement strand
GACGACAGTCCCGTCTTGCGCGACTTCGAAGTTTTTTGCTACCAGGGTCACGAGGTTCCCGACGCCAGCACCGGCGGCACCGCTTTTATTAGCGGACTCGGTCAGTGCGTTTCGGATTGTTGTGTCCCTCGAGTTGCCGAGGGCAGCGTCGCGTTCATCCTTCAGTTTCTGGTTGTCCTCGGTAAGGCTGGCGACGGACCGCTCGAGGTCGTGGAGGCGTGCGGACACCTCCGTATCTTCCCCTTCGCCGGCGCCCTTACCGTTGGCCTTCCCCTTCACGGGGCCGCCAGGCGGTGCAAATTTCTCCAAAGCCTTGTTAACGACCTCGACCACGTCATCACGACTTAGCCCGGACGAGCCCTTCTTCGCGAAGTCAGCTCCGGCGTCCGCGAACCGTTTCTTCAGCGCGTCGGCGTAGTTGTCAAAATCTCCCTGAGTCTTCATGCCGTTTGCCTGCAGGACAAACTTGCCGTCGATCTCTTTGTAGTGGGTAGCGAGCCCTTCTGGGATTTTCGCCTTGTCTGAATAGACAGCTTCTAAGGTCATCGGTTGCTCCTCTCACAGTGAGCGTTATTGACCGGCGGATAGTAACGCCGGAATGTCGCCGGCGCAAAGGCGGCGTCAATTAGCCGCGGGGACGCGGCCGGGGAGCGCCCGGTGGCGGTGGGGCAGGGACGTTAGCCCGCTGGAAGCGGCCGGGGTCCTGATCGTACAGTTCGCGCAGCGTGAAGCTCTTGCCGGAATTGTCCACAAAGCCTTTCAGATCAATCTCTCCGGAGCGGAATAGCCTGCCCCGGGCGGGGCCCAGAATGTCGTCCTGAAACTGCGCGTTCTGCCGGCCAAGCCACTGCGTATAGGTCGTCTCGGCAGGGACCGGGCCTACCAGGCGGGCCACCGCCCGGCGCCGTGCCGGCCCGCGAAGCCCGCGCAAAGCGCGCTCGTTTGCCGCGTTGGCCGGTCGCGAGCCCAGCTTGCGGCCGTTGATCAGGGGCACGCGGATCGAGCGGCAGTTGAAGTGGATGGGCGGTATCGGTCCGATGCCGACGTCGAACACGTCCCCGTCCAGGGACGAGCAGATGGGCGTGGTGCGGCTATCGAGCGTGGCGACATACTGCTCCTTCGGTATGAAGCGGCGGTTGCGCTGATACAGGGCCTGCCGGATAGCGTTTGAAATGGCGCTGGTTGCCGTCTGGGCCAGTGTCTGGGCGCCGCGCCGGGTAATCTCCCGCACGCCGTCGGCCCCACCCAGGGCCCGCGTGCCGAAGATCCGCTTGCCAATCTGGGTCGGCGTCTCGCCGAATACGAGGCCCTGCCTGATCTGGTCCATCATGCGCCGCCGGTCGTTGACCTGATAGGTGGCGAGCCAGTCCCGCAGCAGGCGGCTCTGGAAGGGGCGCGCGAATACGATGCCGCGGATCTCCCGTCCGGTGGGCAGGGCGGCGTCGAACAGCACCGGCACGAGGTCGTTCAGCAGGCCGGCGACAAAGGCGGTCTCGCCGATCGCCAGCCCCAGCAGCTCGCGGCGCACTATCTTGTTTATGTCCTCCCACGTGGGGTCCAGGAGAGCCTTGATCAGGCGGGCGGTCTTGATCATGCGTTTGGTAGTAGCCGGCCCCGGATCCCAGCCGAGCGTGCTGGTTCGCTCCAGGCGGGCCTTCAGCAGCCGGCGTAGCTCGGGCTCCGAGCCGTTCAGCAGCGCCACGATACGGTCCCGCAGGCCCTTGCCGAACCGCAGCAGCTGGACCTGATGCGCGATCAGCTCGTCCCGGATCGCCTCATTGGTGGTGAGGTGGGCCATTGGCTACTCGTCCTCGTCGCCGGCGCCCTCGTCCTCTTCAGCGGCCGCGCCGACCATCGAGGCCATGCGGCGTGCAGCCCGTGGGCCAAACTCGCCTGCCTGTGCCCGGGCGGCCATTGCCGGATCCGCCATCAGCTCGGCATCGCTCATGCCGGCCAGCTCGTCGTCGTTGCCGGAAAGGGTCTCGTTGTCGGCCTCCTCCTCGATCTGCTCCAGCTCCTCCTCGAAGGTGAACTCCGTGAAGTCCTTCGCGCGCAGGTAGTTGTGGACCGATTTCCACGACAGGGGCACGCCGGCGCTCTTGGCCGTGGCGAAGTCGATCAGGTCCTTGACGTTTTGCGTCTCCTCAATGAAGTCCAGATTCGGCTCGACCTTGACGTCGTCCGGGTTGGCCCCGACCCATACGGCGGCCTGCCGCAGCGAGGTCTCCAGGCCGGTGGCTGCCACGCTGGCGATCGTCTGCAGGGTAGCCGTGCGGGCAGCGACGCGGATCCGCATGGTTTCGGCCGCCTCCGCACCAGCGCCCGCCGAGAGTAGCTTGATGCCCTCCTCGCCGGCACGTTTGTAGTCGTCCTCGAGGGAGGTGCGCTGCTCGGGCAGGGCCAGCGAATCGGGGCCGATAAACTTCGCATCGGCATCCGGGTCCGGCAGGTTCAGGTAGGCGCCCGAGCCGATGATGGGCTTGGCGTCGTCGCCTGGATTTTCCGAGGACCCGGACGATATGTCGTAGCCGGTGATGACCAGCGTGTCCTGCCCGGACATGAACAGGGCCGAGCGGTGGTCGGCCTCGCCGCGGTAGATCGCCATCGACAGGTTCGCCAGATTGATCAGCGGTGGCTCGCCCGGGCGGGAGCCCAGGTCGGTGGTGTTGACGAATACAAACGGGATCTCCTCCAGCGTCTTGCCGCGGATAGAAGGCTGGATGGCGTCCTGCATCGCGCCGTCGCGCTCGACCTGACTGGTGTAGACATTCTGGTCGGCGTCACCCAGCGACAGCGCCCGAAAGCGGGGCACGAGGTTCCACGTGAAACGGTCGCCGGTTTCCCGCTCGTAGCGGGTCTCGTCTATCACGGCCAGCAGCAGGCGCCGGCGGGCCTGCGAGCGTTTCGAGTCGTCGATCTGTTTGGGATTCAGCGTCAGGGCTATGTCGTCCCAATTGAGGACCTGCGGCGCCGGGTACTGGATGATCAGGGGCAGGTCGCTATTCGGGTCCACGTCCAGGAGCAGCCCCAGCCGGCCGTAGAGCAGCTGGTTGATATGCATCTGCACCAGCAGGTCGTTCAGGCTCTCGCCCTTCGGCGTGGCGATTTCCCGCATATCCTCCAGCGCGTCGGGCAGCTCGATATTGGCCGCCTCCCGATCGAGGATGCCGGTCAGCGCCCGCACCGTCTCCTTCAGCAGGTCCGGGAAAAACGCCCGGGTCAAATATGCGTTGTAGAGGTCGCCGCCCTCGCCATCCAGCTTGTCTTTGCTGTTGGACAGCGCGCGCATGCCGCTGGTTGCCGGCAGGTACTTCGTGGTCTTTGATTTGATATGGCGCTGGCCCTCGTGGGCGTCGAACAGCGTGACCCAATCGGGGCGCCGGGCAAGGAAGTCCGGGTGCGGGTCGGCGATGCTGGACCCGCCTCCGCCGGCGGCGCGGGGCGTCGTCGTGATACCAGGCTGGAGAGGTGCGGTGGTGCTTTGAAGGATGGCGGACATTAGTGGGCTCCGTAGATAGATCCTGAAGTCGGGCGACGGGGTTGGCGGACGGCTCGGTGGTAAGCCCGCGAGAAAGCATCGACCTGATCTTTGAACGTACTCCCCGGGAAGGCGCAAAGCTCATCCAGGAAGAGCGTGTTCCAAGTCCCTCGGACAATTATTACATTGCCGGCCTCCCACTGCGCTGCAGGGGCGTCGGCGCGGACCGCCTTGTCGCCGCTCTCCGGCGAGTAGAAGGCCCTGTGTCTCGGGAAGTCCGCAGCGATATCTTCGGCCTGCGCCTTTCCGGCTTGTCCGGGGTCCTGCGGGAAGTCGATTATTACGAGCCTCCCGTCCTGATCGCCAATATTTCTCATTGTTGTGCGGACTTTATTGGGCGAGCCGCGGAAACGAACCACGTCTTCAATGTAAATCTTGCGCTTCACGTATCGCAAACGCAAACCGACCGTCCACGCAGCGTGCTTGGCGGTGGGCGATGCCGCGTCGGTGGCAGCCAGGTCCCAGCCGCGGACGATCGTGCCGCCCTTCGGCACCTCGTTGGCCTCGCAGTACTGAGCATGCTCCCGCAGGAACAGGGATCCCGCGCGCGGGTGCGGGCGCTGCTGCAGCTGGCCGGCGACGGCATACGACCCGATCTGCGTCTCCAGGTTCGACAGCCGGGGCTCCGGGAATAGCTCGGGCCACAGCAGCTCGCCCTCCTCCTCGCGGAAGTCCCCGGGTAGCTCGCGGCCGCTCTTGCGGAGGGTGATGGGCACGGATACGTGCGGGTGCTTTTTCTCGTAGCGGGCCGGCAGGCACAGATGCACCAGCTCCGCCTCGTCCGCCAGCATGTGGCCGGCGTAGTCCCGCTCGTGCAGGCGCTGCATCATCACGCAGGCGCCGCCATCGATGGACCGGATACGGGTCGGCAGGGCCATGCGGATGCGGTCCACGGTGCTGTCGCGGACGTCGTCGCTCTCGGCCTGCTCCACGTTGTGCGGGTCGTCGAGGATAACGTAGTCGCCGCCCTCGCCCATGATGCCGGCAACGGAGGTCGAGAAACGGTAGCCGCCGGCGTCGTTGCTGAAGCGGGTTTTCTGGTCCTGATCCTTGCGGATCTGCAGCTTGGTGTCCCGCAGGCTACCGACGACGTTGCCCCACCGCCGCTGATACCACGGAGAGCGAATGAGCAGCCGGGTCTTGTCTGCGTCGCGCAGCGCCAGATCCGCGCGGTACGAGGTGGCCATGAACCGCAGCCCGGTGCGCTCGCGTTTGGTCCAGGCCCAGGCGTTGAGCAGTACCGATACCGACAGGGACTTCATGTGGCCCGGCGGTATGTTCAGCAGCAGCCGCGGGATCTCGCCGGCAATGAACGCCTCCAGATACTCGTCCATGATCTGGATATGCCGGCCGTCGGAAAAGGCCACCGGGTCCAGCCACTTCCATGCCGACCGGGTGAAGGTGTACAGGCTGTTTTCGCAGCGCTCGGCCAGGCTGGCCTCGAGGTGCGTCAGGTTTTCGAGTTTAGGTGCCGTCGCTGCCATGCAGTTTACGCTGCAGGAGGACGAGTGTTTCCAGCTCCGTATCGTCGAGGTTGCCGTAGTCCGGTCCGTCCGGGCTCGGGCTCATGCTGCCGTCCGGGCTGGATAGTTCGATGGCCTTTGTCGGCTTGTACAGCGGGTGCCGGCTCTTCAGGCACAGCTCCAGGAGGCGGTCCGATTTGTGCAGGACGGTATGGAATAGCGTCTCCTTTTCGCCGTCCTTGTGATAATGCGTGTAAGGCTTGTCCTCCTCGATGCCAACCACGGCCCGGCGTATGCCCTCGCTCTCGACCTGATCCATGAACGTCATCTCGGCCTCGTCCCACAGCTCCCTGAACGCCGGATCCCGCTCCCGGAGGTCGTACCAGGAGCGGCGCCCGATCTCGCCGGCGACGGCGGCTTTGGTAACCGAGCCGGTGGACGTCAGCTTGTCGAGAAACAGGCCGCGGCGGCGCTTGGTGATGGACTTTTTACGCGCCATCGTCCTGTGCCCCGTCGACGAAGAGCGTGCGGTATCTCTCCACGATCAGCTGGCAGAAATGCGGGTCTATTTCGATCAGCCGGGCCTGCCGCCCGGTCAGTTCGCAGGCTACCAGGGTCGTGCCGGTGCCGGCAAACGGGTCGAATACCAGCTGCCCGGGGTTGGAGTTGTTGAGGATGGGCCGGCGCATACACTCGACCGGCTTTTGATTCGGGTGCTTATGCTCCAGCCGCTGGATGATGGGGATCTCCCAGATGGTCGACTGCTTGCGGCCGCCCGCCCACTTGCCCGAGCCGCCCTTGCGCACGGCGTAGTAGCAGGGCTCGTGCTGCCAATGGTAGTGGCCCCGGCTCATGGCGAAGCGGTTCTTGCTCCAAATGATCTGCGCTCTAACCTCGAAGCCGGCGCCGATTAGGCCCTCGGCTACCACGTCGCCGTGCAGGCCGCTGTGCCAAACGTATGCCACGTCACCGTGGAATTGGGCGTACACCTCGCGCCAGTCGCAGCGGTCGTCGTTGCGGATGATGTCCCGCTTCGGCTGCTTGTTGTGGGCCGCGCGCCAGTTCGCGTCCAGGCTGACGCCATACGGCGGGTCGGTGACCATGAGCCCGGCCTTCTCCTTGCCCATCAGCTCGAATACCACGGCCCGGTCGGTAGCGTCCCCGCAGATCAGGCGGTGGTTGCCCAGCTCTATGACGTCGCCCGGCTGGATCTCCGTGTCGACGGGCTTGGCCGGGGCGTCGTCCTCGTCGTCGCGCTGGTTCGACTCGCTGATGCGCTCCAGCTCGTGGGTGATGGCGTTGCGGGCCTTCTCGTCGAAGCCGGTGAGGTCCAGCTCGTAGCCGTCCTCGGCCAGGCCGGTCAATTCGAGGTCCAGCATTTCGAGATCCCAGCCGGCGATCTCGGCCAGCCGGTTATCCGCGATGACGTATGCGCGGGCTTGCTGCTCGGAGAGGTAGTTCAGGTCCAGCGTCGGGACCTCCTTCAGGCCCAGGCGCTCGGCTGCCATACAGCGGGCGTGCCCGGCGATGATGGTGATGACCCCGTCGTCCGTCTCCCGCACCAGTACCGGGTTGGTGAAACCGAACTCCTGAATGGAGCCGGCGATCTGCGATACCTGCTCGGCGGTGTGGGTGCGCGAATTCCGCGCGTATGGAATGAGCTGTTCGACGGGCCGGTAGACAATATCCAGTCCGTCGTCGGGTGCGGTTTCAGCCATCACGGCCTCCTTTCGAATCACTCGAGCCGCTTTTTTGCGGGGTTGTGAGGACCAGAGGCTACATGAGCCGGCACGGTTTCGCACGTTTCCGGACCGTTCCGGTGCGAAAATGGATCGGAATGGATCGGTTTGGTGTCAAAGCAGGACTATTTCGACGCCGAACTGCGCCTCGACGAGCGCGCGCTTCAGCCGGCTGCGATACGTGTCCATGCCCTTGACGTCCTCCACCACTGTGTCGCCGGTCTTGAGATCCAGATAGCGAAAGTCGGCCCGCCACGTTACCCGCCGGCCGTTCGGATAGCCCTTCGATTTGATCTTGACGGGGTTGGCGTCCGTACCCAGGCGGAACACCGGCTGGCATTCGGGCTCCGATATCTCCCCGGCCAGGTGCAGCAGTTTGAGCTGGCGGTAGCGGCACGCCTCCTTGCGGCTGTCGAACGTGCGCCCGTCGACCATCTCCTTGACGTTTTTATATTTGAGCCGGGAGCAGGGGCGGCGGCGGTTTTTCACGCGGCCTCGTTTATGGCCATGAAGAGGCTTGCGGCAACTGCAGGGACGATGGCATTTCCGAGGGCTTTAGATCGGTCCACCCGGGCGGATATCCCATGAGCCACTCGAGCCAGTTCGGGTTCACGTGCCCACCACCCTTCTGCGTCCCCTCCCTGTGGAACACTACCCGGGGCAACTGATCCAATCTTACTCGCCCATCTTTTGATACCAGCGCCATACCGGGACTGTCCTTGTAGTCCCTTGTGGTCGGCGTGGGCCACGATCCAGATGCGGTCCCGGATATGGGGTGCGCCAACGTAGCCAGCGGGAATGCAATGCCACTCGCAGCCATACCCGATCTCGGCCAGGTCTCCAACGACTCTTCCGAGTCCCCGAATAGCGAGCGCTGGGACATTCTCCAAGACGACGATTTTGGGTTGTAGGTTGCAAATGAGCCGGGCGCAGTCGGACCAGAGTCCGCTCCGTTCACCATCCAGGGCTTGTCGATCTCCATCGGTAATCTCCTGCATCAGGGATATATCTTGGCAGGGAAACCCCGCCGTTATTACGTCCACCTCGCCCACGGCGTCGTCAAACTGAGCCGGGCCGAAGCAGTCACATTCAAAGTAGTGGGTGTTGCACAGTTCGCAGAAAGGCTCGTCGCAGCCCAGCGGGCACTCGACCATATCGTCCGCGAAGCGATACAGGCGGCGCACGTCGTCGAACACCGGCACTCCAGGCCAGTGCTTGGTGAGGACGGCTTGGCAGTACGGGTCGCTCTCACAGAAGGCTACGGTGTCCCAGCCGGCGGTGCGGGCGGCGAGCGCGAAGCCACCGATCCCGCTGAATAGATCCAGATGCCTCATGCGAATAAGTCCCCGTTGCGGGTGTGGTCCTCGAGGCGGCGCACGGCCAGCTCGAAGTACTCCCGGTTAATCTCGATGCCAACATACGGCCGGCCCATAATAGCAGCAGCGATCGCTACCGAGCCAGAGCCCATGAAAGGGTCGAGGATTGGCCCCGTACCATACGCCGGCAACAGCCCCATGAGCATTTCGAGGGGCTTTACGCCCACCGGCTGCACCGTGTCCTTGTCCTGCATCTCGCCCTGCAGGCTGCGCTGGGCAATGATCACCGAGGACTTCCACGCGCCCTTTTCGTTCTGCTGCCAGTGCAGTGCCGGCCCGTGCTTGCCGCGCGTCTTGTGGGTTTTGTATTGCGGCTCGGCCGCCAGGCTGCGGCGGTGGGGCTGGCGGATCCGGTCCAGATCGATCTCGTCCTTCGCCTCGCTGAATACCGAAATGGTCTCGTGATGGATCAGCGGCATATATTTGGCGCGGTAGCTGCACATGTCGGTGAAGTGCCAGATGTATTCGCTCACCAGGGGCGGCCCATCGATGCCCGTCTGCACGAGCCCGGTGTATGGGAACTTCGACATGGCGATGAGGTGGTCGGCGCAGGGCCGGTTGAAATTGAAGTCCTCGAAAAACTCCCGGTTGGCATACAGCTCGAAGGGCGGGTCCAGGAACAGGAGGTTGCAGTCGGCTTGGTTTACGAGGACCTCAAAGGCGTCTGCATGAATCAGCTCGCAGTTGCCGATGGTGACGACGTCGTTCAGGGCGTGGCCGTATCGCGTGGGTCGTAGCCGTGCGACAGCATGGCCTTGCGGCGGGCGATCCACAGCGGCGTTGGCGCCTTCGGCTTGAGGATATGCGGCCCGAGGTAGTCGGTCTCCCGGGACAGGTCGATCGTGACCCCTTTCGGGGCCACCACCTTCGCCAGCCAGAGCCGGAAGGCCCTCACGGGTGTCCGCCGGTTGCCAGCCCCAATATCTGCAGGATGACCGGGCCGACGAGCAGTACCAGGATCGACAGCAGCAGCAGGCCAATGAACCATTTGAAGCCGGGCCTCACTACCGGGCCTGCTTCGGTTGCAGCTTGAGCTTCGCGCGGATCCAGTCCTCACCTCGCTGGGCGAATTTGGGCTGCGGGGTTGCCCAGCCGACGAACAGGCCGAGGCCGGTGCCTACCAAGACAGCGGTGGTAATCATAGCGATCTCCTTCAGTGCGACGATCCCGACCATCACGATCGAGCCGACAAAAAGCCAGCCGAGGTATGGCAGCATCTCGGCGTTGCGCTCCGCCTTGCGGCGGTAGTAGCCGGTGGGATCCCACGGGTCTTCAGGCGTTGCCAATGCCCTCCGCCTCGGGGTCCGTTTGGGTTTTGCTGCCCACCACCTTCGACAGGTGTATCTGGGCGTCGGTAGAGTCCTCGAAGCCGCCCTCGTCCACGGCCTCGCCGTTATTGAGGCGGGCCAGGTTGCGCGTTTCCGCGTAAACGATCCGGTGTAGTTTGCCCATTCGCTGCACCAGCAGCGGCGGTACGGTCTCAGTCATCAGTGTCTCCTGTTCCGGGGCCCAGGCGGGCCTCTATGGCGCCGTGTAAGGCGATCAATACGCAGGCGGCCAACGACGCCACCATCAGGTAGCGGGCGGCCACCGGCCACAGCCAGTACAGGAGCGCCCAGCAGGCGAGCCCGACCGGGAGCGCGAACATGCAGCCCCGGATCACGGCGTGTGGCGTATTCGGAAACGTAGCATGATCGGCTACAGGGCGCGAGGCTCCGGCGCCGGCACGGAGGCGTTATGGTCGTCGATACAGCCGACCAGCTTTGCCCGGATCGCCCGCTGCTGACGCATATTGCGGCGCATGGCCTGCAGGTTTTCGGCGAGGGCGGCGTACAGGTCGGGCGCGAACCAGTAACCCCAGACGGCGGTTTCGGCGTTGAACACCACCGAGGGCGGCGTATCCACCATGTCCACGGGCTCCGGCTTGGCGGAGGTGTCGCAGACCACCGGCACGATCAGTTCGCGGATGGTGACGTCGGGCGGGTTCGATCCAAAAAGTGAGCAGGCAGGCAGCGTTATCAGGAGCGCCAGAGCGAGCGCCAATCTATTCACGGGATTCCACCTCTATCTGCTCCCAGACCTTCGTCGTCGCGCGCCGGGCCATCCGCTCCAATAGGTCGGGTTTGCTGCCGGTCAATCGCGCGAGGCGTTCTCGGTCTTCGAGGACCTCGGTGGCTTCGCTCTCACTTGTTCGGGCCGCCTGCAGCTCCGTCTGCAACACCGCCTGCCTGTCACGTTCGTTTTCGATCGCCGTCTCCAGGCGCTCGATTTGTTGTTCGGCGAGGTCCGCCCGGGTGCGCTCGGCGACCGCGGAGGTCTCGGCGGCTACCCGGGCGTCCACTTGCCCATTGACCAGAAAGTACCCAGCTGCGATCATGCCGCCGCCAAGCACACAAACCACTACAAGGGCCTGAATGTTCACGAGTTACCCACCGTTGTGCCCGCCGGGATCACGGCTTCCTGTTCGGAAATAGTTATTCGTCAGGGCGCTCAGGACGCCCGTCATCACACCGAGAATACCGACCGGGAAACCGGCCACCGCCAATGCGACGGCCTGGTTTTCAACGGATGCGAAATCGTAGGCCATGAACCAGTCGGTCAGGTAATAAGCGAATTTGAAAAAGAAGAGGTAATACGCCATGACCAAAAAGCGCGGAATTATACGCAGCGCGTCGAGCCGATCGGCGAAGCGGATGACCCTGTCGTCCGACCCGGCCATGCGCGCGCTACAGGATCAGGGCGTCCAGTGCGCCCGGTTGGTGTGCGGCCGGATGGAATGGATCGATGCCGATAGCGTGGTGCATTCAGGGATTCCTTGCGGCTAAAATCCGCTGCATCAATATCTGACGCTGCGCTCCCAGATCGTTGAGCGCCCGCTGCTTTGCCCGCAGGTCGTTCTCGTCGCGCTCATTCCAGGCGGCGGCCTCGCGGCGCTTTTCGGCCTCGAGGTTGACGATCGCGCTCTCGAGGTCGGATATCTGCAGGCCCAGCACGACCAGCGTGAGGCCGTCGACCGAGCTGGCGGTCGCGCGCACGGTGGTGGTGTTTTCGGTAACCGAGGTGGTGATCCTTTCGACCTGCGCGGATACGGTTTCCTGCACCGCCAGCAGGTCCGCGTCGGTGGCGTATTTCTCGTCGATCTTGGCGTCCGCCGCCCACAGCATGAACGAGCCGCCGACGCCGAGCATGAAGGTCATCACGCCGAGGATCTGGGTGATCTGGATCCCGGCGCTGTGGTCTGAGAATTTCTTCATGCGTAGTCCTCCACCGTAATCCATACCTCGTCGCCGGCATCCAGGGCCGTGCCAATCTTCTCGTACAGCCGGCGGTAGGCCGCAACCGAGGTGGTCACCATGCCGCGCTCCAGCACGTTCGACAGCTGGCCGTCGCCTACCAGCAGGCAGCCATCGGTGTCGTCGTCCTTGTTGCCGACGTGCATATAGACAAACTGAAAGCCCGGCACGTCCTGCAACCAGAGCATGCCGCGGTGCCAGGCGAAGCGCTTCTTATAGCGCACGATCATGCCGCCCTCGTTGCGGAACTTTATCTGGTAGCGGCCCGGCGGGATGCGGGTCTCGCCCTTGATCTTCGGCTCGTTAAACTGGTCCTCGAGGACGTAACACAGGAAGGCGGGCTGGTCCGACACGTCGAACAGCGTCCCGAGGGTCGCTTCGGACCCGGAGGATATGCGGCGGTTGAGTAGTTCCAGCAATGCGGGCTCCAGTCTGGGCAGCCCTCACGGCCGGGGTTTCGCACGGAGATACGATGCGGGGATTGTAACGCTACTTTCGCTGGCAGGCCAACCATGCGTCGTTCGCTCGGTCGCCGCGCTCCTTCTCCTCGGCCGCCTGCTCCTCTGCGGCAAGGCAGCGGGCCATCACTACCGACTGCGTTTCGCGCAGTTCTTTTTCGAGGCGGTTCTTCTCGGTCATCAGCAAATGGTACTCCGGACTGAGCCGCGTGGTGTTCGCCGACAGGCAGCCTTCCGCGCTACCGAAGAGGCTGATGTTGTTTTCCAAATTACACCAGCGCCAGGTGGACGCAAATACCATGCCGATCGCATGGCCGAGCCGGATCTCTTCGCGCTCCGTGCAGTACGGGTCGATCTTGCCGCCGCCCAGGCTAAGGCCCACGCCGCCGCCGGAGGCGCCGAAGCCGCCCGTCTTGTAACACGGCACGGTGGGCATGGGCGGGTTTGTGTAGACGTTCGGATTGTTGCGAAAGTCCACTTTGTAGTCGCCCTGCGCCTCCTGATTGAAGGTGACGCTACCGCCGGCTGCCGTAGCCAGAGGCACTGCGTTGCCCTCCGCATCGGTCCCGCCGCCTATGGCTACGGTGACGTTGGTCTGCTGGTGCTGGCCCTGTGCTTGGCCCTGATGCTGCCCCTGCGACTGCCCCTGCTCCTGCTCCTGACCGTCGTCTTGGCGGTCGTCGTAGCCGCTGGCGAACGCGCTGCCGCCGGCGAACAGGAAGGCCAGCAATAGAAGGCCGGTGTTGTTTTTCTGTTTCATGGTATTCCCCTGTGGTTAAAGTTGGGCCCAGCTGGCGTACATCCCCGCGCCGGCCGGGCCCGGTTTCCGGACGTCCAGGAGGACGCCCCGACGCCCGAAATCAATGCTTTGGCGGCCCCTCGGTGGGTATGTCCGCCGACTCCTCGTGGATCGTCCTGCCGTGTTCGTCGACGACGCGGACCTTGCCGACCATGCCCTGCGCCAGCCCCTGCTTCAGGATCGACGACGCGATGGACTTGATGCCCAGCAGCGTGGCCCTTTTCGACTCGCGAAGCTGGTGCTTGATGCCCATCGAGACACCGATGCCCCAGAGTACGAGGCCGCCGAACGCGGCCCAGCCGTATGAAATCATGCCTGTCCTCCCGCCACCTCCGAGCGCGAGGCCCAGAGCTGGTTCAAATCGGACTCGGACAATTCCGGGTCCGCCTTCTGAAACTGCCGCGAAACCGCTGTGCACTTTATCTCGATCCAGAGCCCCAGCACGTCGCGAACGTAAATGCCCAGCTGAAATAGCTGCACGTCCTTCGGTAGCCGCCCCTCGCATAACTGCAGCACGGCGCGCAGGTCCTCGTTGACCATTTTGATATCGATAGCGGCCGGCCCAGGGTGCGTGTCGACGACCATCAGCAGCCCGGGACGCCCGTCCATAGGCGGCTGCCAAAACCAGTCGAACGACGCCTCGCTCGTGGCGATCATGCGAAGAGTACTCCCTGCTGGGGCGCCGAGGGGCCGATACGCCACACGATGGATTCGCACCGGGTTGTAGGATCCCGGCGCCGATCCGTGCAGCGGTGGATCAGATCGACCTCCTCGAGGCGTTTGAACCGCGGCGAGATATTGTTGTGCGCCCGGTCTATCTCGCGGGAGATCTCCAGCGTGGTGCCGCCCGTCCCCGGGTTGTCGCGCAGCCATTCGAGGATCAGCCGGTCGGCCGTCCCCTTGCGCTTCGAGGATATGGCCGCCGCGATGTGTGAGGTGACCGGGTCGAGCCGCCGCGCATAGTTGTCGCCGGGCTCGGCGCTCACCGCACTACCGTCGAAATGTCCTGATAGACACGGATGCCCATCGTGGTCTGCTCCTCTTTCAGCTCCCGGGCAAAGTCCTGCAGCGCCCGCATATTCGGCTGAATGAAATGAACCGGCAGTTTACCCTCTGCGACGGCCTTTACGATCGCCAATGTATCGTCGACCTCCGCCTTCCACTTTTTGACCGTGATCACCGACGCCTCGTTGCCGCGTTTGGTTTCGACCCGGGCCGGGGCCGCCGCTATCTCCACCTTTTTCTCGGCCTGCTTGACGATCACCTCGGCGGTCTCCTTGCCGGCGTCGGAAAGACGCAGCAACTGCTGCGCCAGCTCCTCGGCCTCGCGGCGCTCCGCCTCGGCCTCCTCGCGCTCCTTGCGCCGCTTGGCGTCCTCGATAGCCTGCTGGGCCTGCACGTATCGGTTCATGCACTTTTTGGCCTTGTGAACGATCTCGTCCAGGCGCTCCCGCGGCGCCTTGAATAGCTCGTTGATATCCTTGACGACGCCGTTCAGGGGCCCGACCAGCGATTTGCGCTTGTCCTCTATCTTCATGCGCCGGCGCTGCAGCATCTTCACGAGGTCGCCGACCGAGGTCAGCCCCTCGTCGTCCGTGATATCGATACCGTCAATGGTGTCGCCGAAGGCCGCGATGTCCGCGACGATCGGGGTTAGCTCGGCAACGGCGAGCGCGTGTTGTGTTTCCGTCTTCATGGTAGTCCTCCTGCTATGGGGTCAGTTCTTCGTGGCGGGCCGCCAAATAGGTCCGCAGCCCGGGCTCCAGTTCCGAGCCCTGCAGCTCGTCCCGGATAACCGTCAGCTCGTCCACCGAGCTGGCGTTTGTTATTGCCCGCGCATAGTCAGCCATTGACTTGGCGGGTGTGTCCAGCCGGGCGTCCTGCCGGCGTTCGGTAGCCTCCGTGGTTTCTACCGAGCGCGAGGCCAGCTCCTTTTTCGCCGCCTCCAGAATGTCCGGCTTGTCGTCTATCTTCATGATGATCCATTCGAGAAAGCCCGAATCGACCTCGGTCCAGGGGATGCCCTTCCACTCCTTGCCGATCGGGCAGTGCGTAGACACCGGGTTGCGGGTGCCGGTCGGCAGGGCGCTGTCGATACGGTCCTCGCCCTTTTGGTACGGGTCCGCCGGCGCGTCCTCGAACTGCTCCTGTTTCATATCCTCGACGTCCTGCGTGAACACCTCGGAGAGGCCGCCGGCGTTCAGTACGGCGTCGATCAGGCTGCTCTTTTTCGCCATCTTCAGCGCCTTGTTGACGTCGTTGTAGTCCGCCTCCAGCGAGCGCCCGCCGATCCCCTCCGACACCGTGTTGCCGCCCATATCGAGCAGCTCACATTTCAGCAGGATCAGGTTGGCCCCGCTCCGCAGCCGGTCCAGCTCCGCCTCGAGGTTCGGCCATGTAGACCGCAGCCCCATCATGCCGGCTATCTTTTCGGCGCCCGCCTTCCACAGCGAGGGCTTCGAGAAATGGTACGGGTTGGCGCAGTACTTCCCGTCCGGGCAGGTGTCCTTTTTGACGACGTGGATGCGGCCCCAATCGGTGCCCTCCACCAGCGCCTTGCGGATCCAGTCCATCAGGGCGTCGCGGTTCTTTCCGCGCCGCTCCAGGCCGGCCTTAAACGTTGAGGGTTTGATATCAAACGCCGAGCGGATCTCGACGGCTCGCCCGTTGCCGGGCACGGTTTGGTCTGTTGGTTCGACGACGACCAGCTCGCCTTTCTTTTCAGACATAGTGTCCTCCTGCTAAGTGACACGCCCAATGTAGCATCGGACGCAACATTAATCCGGATCGATAGGCTCGTCCGCCTCGTAGCCGGGATCCGTCAGGACCTCCGGCCGGAAGCGGGCAAGGAAGCCCTTCACGCACTTGCGGCACACCCGGCCCAAGTAAATGCCGCGGGCGTCATGCTCCTCCCACGTCTCTTCCCGGCGCTGCGCGTGGTCGTGGCAGGGGTCGCCTGGATTGTAGCGGGTCATGGTTGGTCCCCGGGCGCCACCGGCCTGATATTGGCCGACATACAATGCGGGCACAGGCACTGCGATAGTTTGAAGCGGACGTCCTCGACGCCGGTCTCCGGGTTTTTGGTCTTGGGCCCCTCCGAGAAGGAGGGCTCGCGGAACTCTTCGCTGCACGACAGGCACACGAAGTGGTCGATCTCTTTCGGGTCAGCCATAGGGGTCTCCAAATTCAGCGGCGGCTACGGCGTCGCGAAACACCTCCAGCTGCCGCAGGGTCTCTTTGACGGTCCGCACGGAGCGATACATGGTCCGGGGCCGGCCCCACTTCAGGGACGACACCGTTTCTATGCCTTCGATCTTGTTTTCGGCCACGAGGTATTTCACCAGCCTCCTGGTTTGCCGGTGCGGCACACCAACCTGCGCGGCGATGTGCTGCGTGGTGAAGAACTTGTGGCGGTGTTCGGCGAGGTAAAGATAGACGCGCTCGACCGGGAGCTTGGCGCCTTTCCAGCGCCTCACTCGTGTAGCTCGGGCCCGGGCAGCTCCTTCCAGCCGCCGGTGACCTGAATGAACAGGCGGCCGTGACTGGTGAGTAGCGTGATCCGTTCCAGAGCCCTCTCAGCGTCCGGTACGACCGAGGCGATCTGCACGATCGTTTCGGCGTGTTGGTGGCCGGCTGCCTGCCGGACCATTTCAGAGGCGACGTCGTCCCTGATATAGCAAATCTGCTCGATGCCCCGCTCGGCCAGCTCGAGGTCCTTGTCGGCTGCCATGCCGCGCGCGACCCGCTCGTCTATCCATACCTGCTCCGGGCCGGCGATGGCGGCGTACACATCGTCGCCGCTCACGTTTTCAGCTCCGCGCAGATACCGATGGCGTGATGGCCTTCCGCCGGCTCCCCGATGAGCGGTACGGGCGCGGGCCTGCGTTCCGGTTGCACGGCCGTCCAGGCGTCCGTCTGGTCGCGGCCGCATTGCCGGCAAGCGTAGAACTTCGGCCCGGGCGGGTTGAGGATGCAGTGTACGGCGTGGCTGCCGCAGGCCGGGCAAGCCGGCAGGTCTGTTGCGGATAACATGGGTCGTCCTCCTATGGCCCCTCACGGGCCGTTGGTAAAACGGCGGCCAAACGCCAAACTCGGGTCATCCCGGCCTCACGCCGGGTGAGCGCGTTATTGGTCGCCAGCCGCCAAAACTAATCCTTCCATTTGATCTCGCCGACTTCCAGATCGGGCCGGCTGGTGTCGATCTCCAGCTTCGGAAACACGCCCGACTCGTTGATCAGCGTGGCCGTATTGTCCGGGCCCCAGAGCGCCGCAGCCAGCTCCTCCAGCGAGGGCCGGCCATCGTCCCGGTCGCCAATCATCTGCAGGCAGACGGCCCCGTCCTCGTCCACGACGCAGACTACAGGGAACGCCTCAAGGGCGCCGGTCAGCTCCGCGACGGTGGTGTCGCCGCTCGGGTATACGCGCCAGCGCTTGCCGCGCCCGATCCTTATGACCCTCATGCCGCGGCTACCTTGCGGGCAAATTCCGGGTCGTAGATCGTGGCCAGGGCCACGCGGCCTTTGAATATCTGAAACAGGCGGCGGGCGGTTTCCCGCTTCGGCAACTGCCGCCCGGACTCGATCCGGTACAGCGTGCCCCGGTCCAGGCCGGCCGATGAGGCGATCTCGACCGCCGTTTTGCCCGACTGGCGCCGGGCCTCTCGTAGCGAAATGGTGGTTTCCATTAGGTCAAATCCTCCGTTGTAGGCGTACCGGGCCAGCGTAGCACCCGGCGCCACAGATTAAAGGCTGAATCGGCGGAAATAGGTCCCATTTCGGCCCTGATTCACTGGCCTACCGTGGCGCGACACGCTACATTAGGGCCTCATGTATAAGGAGGACGAAATGGCAAACTTCGATCGAGAGTACACCCAGGCCCGAAAGATGGCCCTCGCACTGGCTACCAAAATGCCAGCCCTGATCAAGGATATGACAGCCGGCGACCCCACTTGGGGCCACATCACCGAGCTGGACGACCTGATCAAAAAGATGGCCGATACGCAGGCCCGCTTCAACCACGCCGCTCTGTACAACGAGAACGAGGTCGAGGCTTTCTACACCGTGATGAGCGATACCCAGCATGAGATAGACAAGGCCGACGCGGATACGCTGGATTGCGTCCGGTCCCTTTGCTGCGACCGCGACACGGTCAGCACGGTTCAATTGCGCAAGGCGGCTTACGCCCTCGGCGCGAACGCAGACGACTTCGCCGCCGCCCGGCCGCGAGGCTTCAAAAAGGACAGCCGCGGTGTGACGCAAATCAAAAGCGACGCGCTGGTTAGCTGGATTCACCAGAAGATGGAGGAATGAAAATGGACACCGATAAACTCGACAACGTAATGGAAAAGGCCCAGCTGGCATTCTGGGATGAGGTCGCGCGGTACTTCCCGGACGATAGTAGCGGCGACTTTCCGCCCGACGCTACCTTCGCGCTGGACGCCGCCATGACCGAGGCGATCGCACTCTGGGTCGACCTGAATGTGTTCCGGGCATACGCCCCGAGCGGCTTCGGCCCGACGCACCATATCGAGCAGGGGCACGTCGACAAACTCACCGCCCTCGGGCTGGTAGACACGAGCTGGGGCAACGATACCGCTCCCAGCTTCGCCTTCTACCCGGACGGCGACGAGAAGGCCGAGGGCCTGCGCGTCTATATCGACGCCTTCAAGGCCAGCGACCGCGAGGACGAGACGCTGGAGCGCTTCGGCCTTACCTGCCCGGACGGCCTGATGACCGACTTCGGCACCAACGACTTCGACCTGATACTGGTCTCGGTCGCGGAGCATCTGATGCCGACGATCGAACGCCTGCGCGAACTGGCGAAGGACGGCCGGCCGCTCAACGAGGACGAGTGGGGCAGCGAACGGCAAATGAACGCCGAGAATAGATTCTGCGCCGCCCTTGAGCGGTATTTGAAACCGGCCGCATGGGAGCATTTCACGGACTACGCCCTGAAGGCCACCACCGAGGAGATGATGGACTGCGGGCTGATGCTCGCCGCCCGGGCCGCCCCTGACCACGGAGAGAAATCATGAGCCAAGAACTACCAGAGGCCATTCGGGCCGAGATAGCAAAGGCCCGCGCCGATATTCAAAACATCGCGTGGGACGAGATGCACTACGAGGACGGCACCCGCGAGTGGGTAGTGCCCTGCGAGGCGCTCTTTACGGCAACCGACGGCTTCGAGCCGGCTGAGTGCGGCTGGCACTACGGCAACCTCCGCATCGAATGGGAGGAGGACACGGTCCTCGACTATTTCGTCGGCGACTGGACCCCGGGGATGCACCCGGATCTGAATACGGACAGGAGATAGCTATGACCAACCGATACCTCAACCGAGAAGAGAGCTGGCGCGTCGAGTACGACCTGCTGGTCCGGGACGTGATCCCGGGCCGCGGCTCCCCTTACACCCACACGTGCCCGCGGGACGTATTCGAGGACGTGGCCCACGCCATAGACGATCTGGACGGCGAGGACTTCACCGGCGAGGAGCTGGTCCATCAGACCGGGCAGCCCTCGACCAACGTGTTCGTGGCGCTGGCCTTCATGAAGGAGCGCAGCATCGTCGACCCGACGATCAGGCGGCGCAACGTCCTCGTGGGCGGCTGCTGCCACCTCGACGCCATGACGGAGTACACCGCGCTGGAGGCGGGCGCGTGAGCGGCGTGAGCTTCGGCGAGGTCCGCCTGGAAATCTCCGAAGCGAAAAGCTGGAATGTCCGGGTCGACTACGGCGGCGTCCGCGGCTCGGAAACATTCAAAAACGTGACGGAGGCCCTGATCCAATTGGACCGCTGGAGCGACGATGAGGTAAGCCGGCTGGCGAAGGAGCTGGCCGGGCTTGCAAAACTACGCCGGTGGATCCGGCGCAACAGGAGGACGGCATGAACCAACGAGATATAGATAGCGACGACCTTACCGAAGAGAGCCCGCACACGTTTACGGGCGAGGCCAGCACCCTCGGCTTTAAACCCGGCGAGTGGCCGAACAGCCTCACGACCGACATGGGCAACGGCCACAACTTTGAACGCATCCGCGCCACGATCGTCGGCGGCGAATGCGTGTCGGTAACGTACCGGCAGCTTTTCGGCTGCCTCTGGCTCACCGTACTGAACGACTGAATACCCGGCCGGCCAACGGGCCGGGCGGCACATAGCAGGAGGACGACATGACGACCGATGCAGAGTTTCAACTGAAGGAGATGGGCATATTGATGGGCGGCAAAATCGTCAACCCAATCCGAAGCGGCGACGCGGACGATTGGGGCGGCGAGATGTTCGGCTTTCAGGTCAAGTGCAAGGACGGCAAGACCCGCAACGTGTGGGTCCAATGCGACGCGGAGGGCAACGGCTGCGGCTGGCTCGCCATAGAGGAGGACGAGAAATGATCGTGCATTTTAACGTATCGGACGGCGCTCGCCACGGCCGAATCGAGAAGGAGGTCCGCGAGGGCCCGCTCGACGGCCTGAACGTGATGCTCACCGTCGACGAGGCCCGGGCGCTTTGGGAAAAGCCCGGCACTATCACGGACTGCAATCTGGCCTTCCGCCGGCTGGCGACCGAGTTTGATTTTGATATCCCGGCCTGCCTGAAATGGTATCGGGCCGACGCCGCGCGGGAACAGGCGCTGCTGGACGGCGACGCGCCGATGGAGCGGGTCAGCCTGAACCGACCGGACGCCGAGGCCATAGAGCGCCACGCGAGCCGCGGTACGCTGGCCGACTCGCAGGACGCCCGCGAGTTTTACGAGCGGGAGGCGGACGGGATGCCGGAGCCCGGGGATCCGAACTACGACGCCGCGCTGCAGGACCCGGAGGCGAACCGATGAACGGGCGCAAGCGGGACGAGGTCACCCTGCACAGTATGTTCCGGGACCTCCCGCCGGCGGACGTCGCGGGCTTCGAAAAATGGGCCGAGGAGAACTACACCCCGGGCGCGGAGATCAGCGACCTCTGGCATCCGGCGGTCAAGCGCCGCTGCGCGGCCATGAACCGGAGGGCGGGTACGGACCCCGTCGACGCCGCCATCGCGGCGCTGGAGCCCCTCGTAGCCCGCTCCCAGCTGAAGCGGGCCCTTGAGCATGCACGGGCCCACTTCGAACGCCAGATGGAGCTGGGCGGCCCACAGGCCGGCAGGGCGGTTCTTGAGAAGCTCTACCTCGTATGCGGGGACCGGCGCAAAAAGGCCCTGAACGTCGAGTGCGACCGGAGGGGCTCGTGAGCGCGCCACTGTACGACGTCACGGTTTCCCTGCTCGGGGAGGACGGTAACGCCTTCGCCATCATAGGGGCCGTGACAAGGGCCCTGAAGGGCGCGGGCGTCGACAAGGCCGGCGTCGAAGCCTTCACGACGGAGGCGATGGCCGGGGACTACGATCACCTCCTGCAGGTCTGCATGAAAACGGTCAACGTGGAGTAGTTGCGCCGGGCGCCGCCCGAGCGTATAAAAGCAAGGCCCCGCGGACGAGATCCAGCGGGGCCTTTTTTCGGACGTTCAACTTAGCAGGAGGCGCCCGGGCAACGAATTGAACCACGCCCGGCTCCCTCCCGCAACCCCCGTCCGACGCCTGAAGGCATATCGGTCCGCACGGAGTTGTCTCAGTTCGGCCTTCACGCGCAACACAGCCGCCTCGGAGGGCCTGATCCGGCGACTCGGGGCGGTTAGAAGCAAGGGGCGCAGGGAGCGCCCGGGACGCCGGACACTGCGATGCATACCGTGGACGGCGCGACGCCGAGCATGAATAGCAGCAGCGAGGGACGCGATTGGTTTTCCAGGCGCGGGCCTTGCTGCACCCGGAACTCGCCTCGCCGGCATAAAAAAGCGATAGAATACTGATACATAAACACCTCGTGAGGAGATGATAATGGCGCGATCCAACTGCAGAGATTGTCAGGCCCCGATAGATTGGGCGGAAAAGGACGGAGGCGGTTGGTATCCGATCGAGCCCCGGTCCGGGAAACCCCACCGCTGCGAACTGCCCCAGACGTGCGAGCAGTGCCAGAAAGAATTCAAAGGGGCTCCGTGGATGAAGGTCTGCAGCGACTGCTACCGAGCGGGGTCAAGCGGGGAGGCCAGCCCAAAGCCAGCCGCCAAACATACGCCCGAGCCCCTCAATACGGACGGCCGGGACGATGACAATCCATTCTGATCTTCCACGCCGGCCAAACGGCGGGAAGGCCCGTGAGCGACGGGCAATTGGTGACAGGTCTGACGATATGTTTGCTGACGACGAGCCGAAGGCCAACAGCCCCGCGGACCTCGGCATGACGCTGGACCGCCCGGTCCGACCCGCTTACGTGGACACCCGGGCGCCGCCTGGAAATCGATATGGCAGCGAGACGCCGGGCCCGGACCCCGTACCGCATAACGTCGCCAGCGGCACTATTCAGATCGGTGACGCGCGGAAGTTTGTGGAGTGGGTTCACGGCCTGGATATTCCGGTCCACGCCGATGTGACCGTTGGCCATGTGCTGGTCGGGCTCTCCGGATACCAGTCCTCGCATCTGCGTTGGCTATGCCAAGCGATCCGCCAAGCCGAACGGGCCCCAAACATCGGTCAGATGCGTGAGGCCCTGCGCGCCAAAGACGTCGGGATATTACGGCAGGTCCGCGACTAAGAGATCGGGACGCCAGCGTCCTCGTATGTGTCGGACGAGTTTTCCCGGTTACGGTAGTCCCGCGCCGCCTTCCGCGTCGGTATCGTGCCGGCCAGGTTCAAGCGCGAACGCAATGCGGCCAATAGCTCCGCAGCGGTGACGCCGGTTACCGAGACGGTGATGCCGTCGTTGATGGTGAGGCCAGTACCCGGGGTCGGGGCGCCGTTTTTCGCGCGGATGACAGTCGTCGGGGATGCCGGCGGCGTGACCACCGTATAGACCCCGCGCTCGACCAGCTTGGCGCCGGTGACGTCGCCGGATCCGCCCACGGCCGAAACCATACCGACCGCCGGGACCGTGAAGGTGCCGCCGGTGATACTGAACTGGTCGCCGACGAAATAACCCGAACCAGCGGCTGCGATCGCCTCGCCTACCAGGCGGAGCGGCGCCGCGTCGGCGCGGGTCGCCTCGCGGGTCAGGAAGTTGTCCATGCCGGCGTGGCGGGATCGGAATCGCGGGTCGGTGGTGAGGAGGCGGCGCCGGTGCCGGATCCTTCGCGCGTGAATATTGACGGTCTTTTGTAGCTGAAGGTTCTGGGACATGGGGATCTCCTCAAGGGGTCGGGTCGAGTATAGTGCCGAATATGCGTCAGGTCATTCCAAAATTATCCGCCCGGGACCGCCGCTTTCTACGGCTGGCGCTGATGCTGGGTTGCGGGGCGTTCGCCGTCCAGGCGGCCATTTCGGGCAATTGGGTCCTCCTAATCGGCAACGTGTGTGCCCTGCTTGTCCTTTCGCGGGCATGGTATTAGAAGAAGGGCAGCGTGGGACGCGGGTACGGGGCGGTCTCCGGCGTGAAGGTCGCGGTGTTCTCCGCCTGCCGCGTGATACGAGTCTCGTCGATATGCCCGTCCATCTCCCGATCCGTTGCGCCGTTGTTCATGCGGCCAATCCAGATCTCGTTGGCGGCGCTGAAGATGGTGTCGCCCGAAATCGAATCGCTGGCCCCGTCCAGGGTTTGCAATACGCCGTCCTGAAATAGAAACAGCGTGGCGCCCTGCCGCACGACCTGCCAGTGATGGAACTGGTTCGGCACGATCGTGACCGCCGCCACGAATGCCGTCTGTATCGCGGTGCCGTCGATCGACCATGCGAACACCAGATCCGTCGTGCTGCCGGCGTCGTCCAGGTAGAACGCCCACTCGCGCGTGTTGTTGCTGTCCAGCCATTTCGACATCAGGCAGTGCCCGCCGTTCGCGTCGTCGTGCGGCTGCAGGTCGTGTTCGGCCCAGCAGTCGATGGTGAAGTCGCTGGCCCGCAGGAGGTGCCGGGTCTCGCTGAAATGCAACTGCGCCTGATCGCTGACCCCGTCCAGGTCCAGCGAACTGCTGCCGAATTTGAACACGCCGGTGTCGATATTGGCGCCGTCGGCGAATACGATCCGGGCGCCGCCCAAGTCCTCGGTCTGCATGATGTTGTCGGTGGCGAATCCGTTCACGTTTTCCCAGCCGGACAGGAGCATGAGCGGGTCCTGCGTCGCCTCCGTCAGTACGCGGCGCGCATCGGGATTCGCGGCAGTCGGGACCGGGTACGTCGAGCCGTTGTACGGCAGCACGCCGTGGACAAAGCGGGGCTCGTCAATCCAGCCATCGTTGGCCCGGTAGCGCGTGGCGACCGATACGTTATGCGCGGAGCCAATGGACAGCCGGGCGGTGCTGTCGTCCAGCTGATTCAGCGGTCCGACGTAACCGACCCCGTCCAGGAAGGCGTCGACCTCCAGCAGCACGCGGTTGCCGTTGAAATACATCTCGAGGTCGTTGCCCCGGCGCTGCGCGGCGAAGTGATACCAGGTGTCGATGACCATCGTCTGCGTCGGGCTGGTGTCGAAGTTTTGCTGTGCGACGTTGCCGGTGGGCGTATGGCTGAACGTGATCGACAGATCGGTGTTGACCCACCAGTACCAGTCGACGTTGCTGCCGCCGCGGTTATATTTCGACAGCAGCATGGAGCCGTCGCCGTCGGGCAGCGTCCGGAACCGCATGAACAGTTCCATGACCCACGTGTCGCGGCCGAGGTTCTGGCCGTCCTGATACGGCAGGAGGATGCCGTCGCCCGTGCCGAGCGGGCCGGTGCCGTCCACGCCGGTCATCTCCAGGCTGGAGCCGCCGAACATGGACTGCCCGGTATCGATCTGCGTGGTGGCCGCGCCGAAGAGCAGCACGTTCTGGTACAGGGACTCGTCGGTGTACGCGACCGCGCCGTCGGCGGCATCGAAGTGCGCGAGCAGCGGATAGTTCCGCCGGCTGTCCTTGAAGGCCACGGTGTCGATGGTGTAGTTGGCGCGATAGAGGCACTTGGGCGTCATCCGGAACTCGTCGAAATGGCCGTCGAAAAACGCGTTCAACGAGCCCGCGAAATTACGCGCGCCAAGCAGCACGTCGTTGCTCGACCGGAACCAGCTGACGGTGATGCTGACGGTGGAGCCGACCTGCACGCCGTCCACGAAGCAGTGAATGGTGCCATCCACCTCTTTGCAGAAAGCCAGCGCGTACTGCTGGCCGGCGTTCGGCACAAACGTGCCGCTGTGCATGGCCGTGAAAAACGGCCCGTTGGCCCCGGTAGTCGAGTGGCCGAACTGGAAGTTGTCCGCGCCGCCGACATAGTTGATGGTCCACGAGTTGCGCTCGCCGTCCATCTGGCTCACCAGCTCCACGGTGCCGCCAGGGTCCGCCGTGAACCGCGCGCGCAGCTCGACCGTCCACTCGGTAGCGATATCCCAGCGCGGCGGCAGCGCCAGGCGGACAAAACTGTCGATGCCGTCAAGCAGCAGGCTGGCGCCGCCAAACACCGACTCCGCTGTGTCTATTTCGGCCGCGCCGTTGAACTGAATGAAGGGGTTGAACGGCCCGACCTCGTCGGCCTCGGTGGCCGCGTCCACGCCGTCGAAATGCGACTGCAGGATGACGTCCGCCGGCAGCACGGTGAACACGCCAATGGCAATGAAATCGAACTGCATCGACTCGTAGCTGATCTGGTTCGGAAACTGCCCCGCCGGGCTGTGCCGCGTTTCGAGATCGATGCGGGCGGTGAACTGGAAGCCCTCCACGCCGGCAGCGAGAATGTCGGACTTCAGCAGCTCGAACTGGTCGTTGGCGGTGAGCTGCGCCTGCAGCGGATTGTGCACCACCGCGTTGGTGCGATTCGCGCTCGGGTCGGTGTCCAGGTTGTGCAACCAGATCTCCGTCTCCAGCACTTGGCCGACGACGTCGTCCGGGTTGAAGCCGGTGCCGTCGAACGCAAGCCCCATCACCGAGGCGATGATGCCCTGCGTATTGAAGGCGCGCAGTTGCGGCACGCATTGGGCTCCAGGCAGCGTCGCGTTCGGGCCGGAGGTGATCAGCCGGTCGAAGTCTATCTCGTCCGCCGCCTGCGGCAGCTCGTTGAGGTTCATGGTCAGGGTGAGCGGGTGCAGCGGTTTCGATTGCCGGCCGGACGTTTCCGGGCCGCGGATATCGACCACCGGCAGTGCCGTAGCCGCCGCCTCGAGGACCGCGTCGGTCGGTGAGCGCGGCAGGAACTTCATCTCCACGCCGACTGCAGGGGCGTATGTTTCCTCGCCCATGCCGAGGCCGCCGGTCCAGATAAACCAGATGCGCTCGCCGATCGTGTGCGCCTTCTGGTTGGTGTCCATGCAGCCGCGCCATACCTTTTCGAGCCGTATTCCGCCGAGGTCGTCGACGATCTCTTCGAACGCGATCCACTCCTCCAGCGCCGGGATCCCCGGAGAGATAACCGCGATGCCGGCCGCGTTGAGGTTGGTGGGACTGTAGGCGGCGATCAGGCCATCGAGGCTGGCCGCGCCGATCGGGTCTATCTGCACGGATTTGCCGCCGTTGCCGGTCGCCCAGCCCAGCTCGTTGTCGCGCAGCGTACCGACCTGCATGAAACCGCCGGTGACAAAGTCAGTGGAGGTGAACGCGCCCGAGGGCGGGTTGCCGGTGCGGCGGATGACCTCGTACTCCGTCGGCGTGTTACCCGGGGCGCGGCGCGCAAACGTCGCCACGCGCGGCACGAGGTTCGGCAGCGGGTTGAGCCGCATCAGCACAAACGGCGGCTCGGTGGCGGCCTGGTCTGCGACGTCGAACGGGATGACCACTTGTATGGGCGGCACAAAGTCCGTCGCCGGTGGCGGGGCTACGGTCTGCGTGTCGATGTCGAACAGGTCCTGCAGCACCTCGACGATGATGGTGTTTTTCTGCACGTTGCCAATGCTGACTTTCGTGACCCGCACGGGCAGGTTGTCCTCGTTCACCTTCTCGGAAGTGAAACTGAAAACACCGCCGGGGCGGAGCAGGTAGGCAGTGCGGTCCAGTTCAATGGTGCCAGAGGCTTGCGGCTTGGTAAGCCCGCGCCTGGTACGCGCCGCAATCTTCGAGGCGACGTCCGCGTTGTGTACGCCCTGGAACCGCAGCTCTTTGGTGACGGTGACGCCCTGAATGATGCGGTTGCCGGCGGCCAGTTCGATGGCGTGGCTCTCGTTCCAGTCCTTGTCGCGATCGCTGTAGCGCAGCCGGATCCGGTTTACCGTTTCCGACCAGTCGCCCTTGCTCCACTTTTTGACCGCGACGATATTGCTCTCGCCCGCCTGGAATTCGTTCGCGAGGACGTAGTCGAAACGCGCCAGCGTGACCTCGATCTGTCCGGTGATGGGGTTCGGCCCGATATAGCCATCGATGTGCTGCTCCAGCGTGTCCTGTATCTCGCCGGTGCTGGTCAGCTCGTCGATGACCTGCGTGTAGCCAATGCCCTCGGTGAAGCAGGTCTCGGCGGCCGCCTGGAAGCTCGTCAGCGATACGTCGGAGGCCGGAAAGCCCCGGCCCCAGCGGACGTTCAGATACAGCTCGTATGCCACCGAGATCGGGTTGGCGTCCTGCCCGATGAAGTGGTGGTCGTTGCCCAGCAGCAGCCGGTCGCCGAGCCCGCCGTTGGCTATGGTGTCGAACGTCTGCAGTTCGATGCGGATGTAACGGAGCTGATTCGTCTCGCCGATGTTCGCGCCGACCGTCTCGGTCAGATCGGTGATCATGGCATAGCAGGTCCCGGTGTACGCCGGCAGGGGATCGATCCTCGAGTCAAGGAAGGTCGACACGCCCTGCGTATTTGAGCCGGTGAATAGCCGCACCCGGCCGACGAAGCCGCCGCCGTTATCCGTGCCGCCAAACAGGTCGTCGCGGTCCACGTCGACCACGGTCTGCGGAACGCCGCCGGCATCGGCGACGTAGTCGAACACGCGATCGTCCCCGATCCAGATGCCCGTCATGCCGGCGACCTCGTTTTTGCACAGGGCGTACTGCAGCGCCAGCTCATAGGTGAAGCCGATCGTCTCCTCCTCTTGGAAAATAATGCCGGTGGTGACGGTGCGCTCGATGGCGGCAAAGTCTCCATACCAGATACAGTTCGGCGCGTTTATCCGGGCCGTGCCGCCTGGGATGATCGGAACGACGCGCCCCTCCGTGGCGGTGGGTATGTCGAAATCGCCGACGCCCGACGGGGTTTGCGACGGCAACTTCTCTCGGAAATAGTCCGACAGCACAAACGATACGACCCAGAGGAATAGTTGAAACCAGAAAGCCATTTATCTCACCCCGCGAAGCTCGAAGAGGACGTCCGCGTACCCGGCGGCAGTTCCGTGTTGGCAGGATCCCGCTCCGGGATGTATGGGAATCCCTGATGCCGGATGGCGTTGTCGAACTTCTTGGCGCAGGTAGCCAGCGACAGGTCGCAGCCGGCAAACACGTTAGCCCCGTCCGTAACGATGAAGTTGCGAAACGGCAGGTCGACGCGGATCGTATCCGGATCGGCGCCCACGTTGCCCTCGATGATTGAGCGTATCTCTCCCGCGCCGGTCTGGAGGTGGCCGCCCTGCCAATAGATATCCAGCTCCGCAGACGATAGCGGGCCGGTGGGCGAGGCCAGCGCGAGGTCTAACGTCTCCGCCTGGTTCCGCAGGCCGTTGAAAGTATGCTCAAGGCCGTCGGCGCTGACCGCGGACAGCGTGGCAATAAAGCGGAAGTCGTCGCGGTTGAGGTCGCAGCCTGGGCTCTCGAATAAAAACGAATTACACAGCCCGGAAAAGGTATCCGGCGGGGTCTGCTCGGTGCCGGTGGTGAGCGGCCGAAGCAGTATCTGCACCTCGAATTCCTGATGCTCCAGCGAGGCGATGACGCCCTTCCACACCACTTGGATCTGGTTGGCCGGGTCGTCGAGGTGAAACCGCTCGATGGTGCAGAGCGTGCGATTCGAGGTGAGGACGCCGGCGTACAGATTCACGACCCCAAAGTCGTTAGGCACGGTCATGCGGATATTGGTGTCGTCGGTGTCCTTCGACTGCGCGAACGCGGTGCGCTCGTAGGCCAGCGGCAGGTGCAGGTTGGCGCCGTTCTGGAACGGCACGATCGCGTTGGTCGAGAAAAACTGCTCCGTGCCATTCGAGAAGGTGAGCAACTCGATCGGCGTGCCGTCGGCGGTTTCAAAGGCGTCGAATGTCATGGCAGCATTACTCCGCGGATGCTGAAGCGGATCTCCGCGACGTTGCGATTAACGTGTTTGAAGGTAGCCGAGTCGCCCACCATCCTACACAGCGTGAGCCATTCTATCTTGGCGTCCTCCGGCAGCACGATGCCGGCGCCCGTAACGACGCCGTCCAGGGTGACGCGTTCGGTTGCGCCGTTGTCGACCACCGAGGTGATGCGCCGGAAAGACACCACGCCCTCGAGGGTGAGTTTGACGTCGCGGCGCGGCGCCACGTTCTGGATCAGGTTGGCGACGCCCATGTTGGGAATATCAAACGTGTTACCGCCGAGCGTAAAGCCCGCCGGCACGAGCGGCAGGTCGTTGGTGCCGGTCGGGACGTAAAACTGGCCCCACGAGCCCCGCTGCGCGTGCAGGAAGGTCCGCCAAGCGAAGGTGGTCGCACGGTCCGGGCTATGCACAAGCATCGCCTGTCCGGGCCGTCCGAGCAGCTCCGAGCGGTTCTGGAATATTGCCCCGGTGCCGCCGTCCAGGCGCGGCTGATTGCTGGATATGCGGGCGCCGCGGGCGCGGGCGTCGAAAAACAGGTCCGCCTTCGGTATCGGCAGCCCGTCCGTCGGGTGCGCGTCGAAAAAGGCCGGATCCACGTTGCCGATGTTGCGGTACTCGTGCAGCACAAACCGGACCGATAGATCCTCGGCGCCGAGCGCGAAGGTATTCAGGTCGACCTTGTTATTCTGGAAGCCGAAGCGGATCGGCATGATGTACGAGTCCTCGACGATATCCGTGCCGAACACGTCGCTGGCGGTGATGGATACCGCGTCGAAACTCAGCACCTCGAATTCGAAAGCCGATCGGTCAGGCAGCGACACAGACATCGTATCGAAGGCGGCGATCTCCATGCCCTCGGTATCGACCTGCACCGTGATGGCGGCGGCCAGGGCCGGCGCTGTGACGCGCGACGCCTGCCACCACGCCTGCACGCCCTGCAGCAGGAATGCGGCGCCGAGGATATCGTTGAGCAGGCGGGTGCGCTCCTCGTCGTCCGTATGGCGAATCAGGAATTTGACGTCCGAGCGCGGCGTGGTCCGAAAGCCCATGACTTGCTCAGTGCCATCACTCGAAATCATCACGTCAGTGCCGAAGGTGACTTGCTCAGTGATCGGCCGCTGCGGGATGGTATTGAATATGATCACGCGCCGGCCAACCATCTCGATCGGGAACAGGCCGAGGGCGTGGTTGAAAATAACGGCGCCATCCACGGTCGGGTCGCCGGCGAGGCCCGCCTCAAACGTAAACACGATGCTGCCGAACGACGGCACGTTGACGGGCAGCCCCGGGGTGAGCAGGGTGACGCCGGAAACGTCTGACACGTCCACGGTCTGCACTTCGACGGCGAAGCGGTGGGTGTTGTGGACGGTGATGATGCGCGTCTTGGTGGCGGTGATATTGCCCCAATCGACCGGGTTCGGCGAGCCGCCGATGCCGTTCAGATAGGTCTGCGCGAAGCCGCGCGCGACGCCTGGACCCGCACCGAATATCTCCAGCACGTTCGGCTGGCCGAGCCCGAATCGAACGCTGGCTGTGGTCGCAAACGGTGTGGCGAGCCCGTCTTTCGGATCCGACGGGCCGGGCAGCGTCGGCAATTGCGGATTGCCCGGCGCGAAGAATAGCCGCTGGAATGGACTGGCGGCGGCGGTTGCCATCTACACCACCGGATCCGTTTCAACCCTGTACGCGAGCCCTTCCCATCCACTGTAACCTTCGCTGTCGAGGATGTTCTGGCTGTCGTTGTTGATCACGGGAAAGACCTTATAGTCCTGCCCGGATACGGTGATCGTCTGCTCCGGCGAAAAGTCGCGCATGTTGATGCGGAAAATATCCGGGACCTGCGCGGCGATGCCGAGCCGGACGTCGCCAGCGAAGTCTCGCTGCACGCCCACATAGATCGGCACCAGTACGTTGGCGTTCGCCGTGAAATTACGGTCGCAGGCGAACAGCACAGCGCCGAGCCCCTGATCGTAATAATTCGTGATGCACTGGCCGATGGTCGTGGGCGTACCGATAGTGCCGACAGTCTTGACGGCGGCGCCCGCGGTGGTGGTCAGCGCATTGCCCTCGTCCGGGTGATACCAGTCGTATGCGTGGCCGGCAAAGCCGGGGATGTAGAAGCGCGAGCCCGGCGCCGTGTTGACCACCATGCTGCCGAAGCTGCCATCCTGATAAAACGTATTGCGGAACGGGATGCGGTGGTTGGATTTGTACGGGGCGGACTCCGCCTGGACCGGCGTGCCCTGACCGCTGAAGGTGAAGTCATAGGCGTTGCTGCCGAGCTGCTCCCAGAAATGGCCGGTAATAAAAAAGCTCTGCGGGTCGATATCGTCACCACCGTCGATCTGCCGCAGCCGGCCGATGTGGAAGTGCCTGTACTCGCGCGCGCTGACCTTGATGACGCAGTAAATGTACTCGCCGGTGGTATCGCAAAACAGCCAATAACCCTGATAGGGGCCCACGATCGTGTTGACAAAACAGGTCTTCAGGGTGTTGCCGATGCGGCCCGATGCCGGCAGGTCGAAACCCGTCGTGCGTGGTGCGTTGGCCGGGTTGCCTGGCTGGTCGTAAACCTCCTCGGCTAAGTTCACGCCGGTGCCAGTGAAGATATTCAGGTGGCGGTCGTGGGTGCGAAAGAAAACGAATGGCGAAACCGGGCTGCCGGTGGTGCCGCGGTGGGTCCAGCATTCGATGTCGGGCAAGGTGCCAACCGTCGGCGCCCGGTTGTCGACCCAGTTGCACTCGTCGCGCGCGAACGGCAGCCAGCGGTCCAGTATGAAATCGCCCATGTCGTCATCGCCGGGCTCGAAGGCGCCGATCACAAATTCGTGCGGCATTAGATGATCTCCATTGCGGCCCACTGGCCGGTTTCTGATGTGTTGGTGTCGGGGAACACGATGTAACGGCTGGCCGACTGGAACGATTCGATCTCTTCAAACGCCGTCAGGCCAATGGCGTGGACGTTCTCGTAGCCGTCGATGTAACCGATAACGGATACGTCGCCGGCGCGGTTTTTGATGATGTGAGCGGTGACCACAAACGACATCTGGTTGCCGGTGCCGTAGTCGGTGACGCCCTGGATACCGCCCAAGTTGCCGTCGTTGTCCTCGAACCAGCCCTGTGAGTTATCGCCGAAAATACCCTGTCCGGAGTCCGGCGGAGTGGTGGTGTTGCCGTCGACCTGCGGTGCAAAGGTGAATAAGTAGTTCGCCATGTTCTGCAGCTTCGGCCACATTTGCGACGTGGCCGCGCCGGCGGTCGCCGTCACCGCGATGTTGAGCCACTGCGTGGACAGGTTGTCGCGGTAATAATACGGCGGGGCCACCGACGTGCGTTGGCCCGGATTGACGACGCCGGCATTGACCGAGCCGTTGCCGTCCGGATTCCACGCCTCGGTGAAGGCCCGGACCCCGCGACTCTGGGCGTGGGCCATACCGGGGAACGGGTACGAGGCGTCCACGTTAGTCAGCGGGATAAACAGGCCGATGCATCCGTACTGGACGTTATTACCGTCCCGGGACATGAGGTTGGCGCGGCGCTCCGTGGTGGACAGGAACAGCTCCGGGTTGGTGGTTGGCACATTCAGGAACGACACGCTGGCCGGCGAGGCGTCAGGCTGCGCGTCGAAGGTCGAGCCGTTGTTGAAACCGCTGGCGACCATGAGGCGCACGGCATCGTTGCCGCCACTGGTCGCTGTGATCAGGCCGACGGTGGCCGGGTTGACCGCCTTTGTGCTGGTGCAAATCCACTCGAAATCCGTCTGGTCATCGACGTAGTCGTCGCGATCGAGGATCCAGAAGGCTACCTGCGTCGTCAGGTCCACGGTCAGGTCGTCGTTGCCGGCGGCGCTGGCGTTGGTCGTGGCCGCGCCAGTTGCGCCAGGCAGCGTGGCATAGGCGCCCGCGCTGACGTACTTCACTGCGGTTACTACGCCCGCTGACTCGGCCGTGACGATGCCTCGTGCGACAAACGCGCCAATCGGTGTGCCGCCAACCACATCGAAGGTCTCCCCGACGACGTAGCCGGTGCCGCCGGCGTTGACCGCAAGGGCGACCACGTGGTCGTTGGTGATCATGTCCAGCACGGCTTTGGAATACACGATGCGGCCGAGGCTGGTGGTGCCGTTGGCGACTAAAAGTTCGTTGAGAAATGGCACGTTAGACTCCTAATGCTCGCCTGAAGGCGTTACGCCGGGCGCTGATTCGGTTGAGCAGGACGTTATCGCCCGCCCCGGACTGGAAGGCCCCGGTGATTACGCTCTCATCGATGGTGTTGATAATCGTCGTGTTGTTTTCCGCCGGCTGGTTCTGGATGTTGATATTCGGCGTGATGGTGCCGCTACCAGGCGGGGTGAATATCTCCGGCCCGCGCTCGCCAACCAGTATCGGCTGGCCGCCCGTGACCGTACCGCCGGCCTGAAAGCCACCGCCGAAGAGCCCGCCGACAAACTGCAGGAAGCCGCCGCGGCCACCGCCCGGTGCGTTTGAGCCGAAGCCGATGAGCAGTTTGAATATCTCGCTGGCGAGGGCGTCCGCTGCCAGCTGCTGCAGGATCCCCGCGAAGCGGCGCGGTAGCTCGTCGAGCCCCTCGGCAAGCGGATCCGCGAGTATCCCGGACAGCTCCCGCTGGGCGCTGCGGCCGACCTCCTCGAAAAAGCCCGTCATGATATCCGCCTGCGTTCGCAGCGCGTCCTGCTGGTTGAGTAGCGCCTCGGTCAGCTCACCGATTTGTTCGGCCTGCTCAACCGTTGCGCCGGCGGCCAGGGCCCGGAGCTGGGCGTTGATCCCCAGCATCTCGTTGTCGGCGCCGAGCAGTTCGATCTCCAGCATCAGGGCCGCGATCTGGTCGTCGAAACTCTCCGACAGGGCGGCCGCCTCGATCTCCGCGGCGATGTCGCGTATGGACTGTGCCGCGTCGGCGCCCAGCGACCGGAAAGCCTCACGCAGCTCCTCCACCTCCGGGGTCGGGGCGAGGTCCTTGAATATCTGCGCCTCGGCCGACGCCAGCGCCAGCCCGTCCTTGTACTCCTTGATGGCCGCAGCCGCGTCCTCGCCCAGCGTCTGCTGCAGGATCAATACCTGCTCCTGCTGCTCGAGGGCCTCGATAAACTCCAGCACGGCGTCCTGCGCGTCTTGGAAGTCCGCCGGGTCTACCAGGGGATCGACTATGCCGCCGCCGCCAGCCTTCGCGCTGCCGCCGGCTACGGCCTCTGCGATGTCGCGGGAGCCGGAGTCCCACAACTCGACGATGGCCTCGATGGTTGCCGAGGTGTCGGCGATCAGGGTTTCCTGCAGCCCGCCGAAAGCGCCGGTGATCGCGTCAAGGTTGCGCTCGTCCAGGTCGTCGAGAATGGTGCTGGCGAGGTCGAAGTCGCCAGAGAAAAACGCCGCAAGCGCGGCCGCCGAAGCACCGATGGTTTCGCCGAGGACCGTGAAGGCCGTCGACAGCACCGTGACCAGCGACGTCGCGAGGGCGTCGACCACTTGGATCGCTACCAGGGTGATCGTTACGAATAGCTGCAGGCCCGTGCTGACCTCGTCCTGCGGTTGCAGGGTAGCGGTGAAGGCTTTACCCATATCGTCTATCGCGTCGGACACGCCAGTCAGCGCGCCCGCGAGGGCCTTGCCGAAGCCGGACGCCTCGGATAGCCCGCCGACAAACTGGATCAGGCTGTTGCGGACGGTCGTGGTCGCCTGCGAAATGGTGATCTCGGTGCGCTCGAACTGCGCGTCCAGCTCCTCGCCGCCGGCCAATATCGCCTCGAAGAACTCCTGCGACGATACCTTGCCCTCGATGACCAGCGTGCGGAGCCGGCCAACCGACCCGCCTGCCCGGTCCAGGCCGCGTGCAGCCGCCTGTGCCAGAGGGAATGCGCCCTCCAGTATGGAGTTGAATTCCTCGCCGCGGACGATGCCCGACGAAAACGACTGCGACAGCTGGCGGAGAGCGCCCGATGCCTCTGCCGCGCTGGATCCGGAAACCGCGAGGGCCTTGCCGGACAGCTCGGTGAGCCGGAACAGCTGCTCCTGCGATGCGCCCAGCTCGTCGGCCGCAATGCTGGCCCGGCTGAATAGCTGAACGGTGGCCTCAAGGGGCGCGCGCGTCGCCTGCGCTATCTCAAACAGGGTTTGACTGGCGGTGTTCAGCTCCTCTTGGGAGTCGGTTACGACCCGCAGGGCGTTCTGCAGGCCCTGATAGGTGTTGGTGAGCCGTATGATCTCGCGGGTAGCAAGGGCGCCGGCAAAGGCGGTGGCCGCGGCAGCGGCCGCCTTGAAGCCCGTGGTGAGGCTTTTCTGGCGCTGGTCCAACTTGCGAAGCGGTCCCTGCGCCCGGCGGACCCCGGTCTCTACGCCCCGCGAATCGAGGACGACCCGTATTACGCGATCGGTCATTTCTTCGCTCCCAGGCTGGCGCGTTGCGCCTGTTCTATTTTCTGCTGGCTCTCAGCGGCCGCGTCGGCGCCCTTCCAATGCGTCAGCAGCACCTCGTCCACCGTCCACACGATCCGCTTCAGCCGATCGACGTCCAGGCCGAACTGTCGCGCGTAAAGTGCGATCGCTGAAAAGGGAATGGTGGCGCGCGGGCTGACGCGCTCGGTTTGCAGGTCCCGGAACGCCTCCCAATACACGGTGAAACGAGCCTCGATGACCGGCGGCTCTTCCAGATGCTCAGGCGGCGTGAAGCCGCGCTCCTTGTAAGCCGCGATTATTGTGTCCGAGACTTTAGCGTCCCCGATTCGGAGCTGGTGGTCGAGGACGGCTGTCAGTTTCCCTTTGCGTCCTCTTCGTGGGACGCCCGGAACTGAGCCCACTGTCGCGCGACCAGCTGGATCCCCTCGAAGAACTTCGGCACGCGCCGGAATAAAGCGATGGCGTTGGTTTCGGACAGCCGGAGCTTCGGGTCCTTCTTGTCCTCGGGGTCCGTCCATACCCATTTCTGGATCACGGTGCGGGCGTAAACCTTCCACAGCAGGGCACGGTCCGTATCCTCGTCCAGCTCCTCGCCCCGTGCCAGGCCGATGGATAGTTCCGCCAGCTCCTTGCGATATTCGGCATTCAAGGAAGGGTCCGCAGGACGGATCCATACCTTGCAGATTACCTTGCCGCCGAATTCGATCTCGCACTCTCGCCCCTCGCTGACTAACCGTTCTGATGTTTCGAATGCCTCGTAGACTCTCACAGTCGCTCCTTTATTGGGCCTCGAAACGGCCCGGTTAATTACCGGGCGAAAGACACCGACTGGAAGCTGATGGTATAGCCAAAGATCGGTGACAAAATCGCCTGATAGGTTCCGGGGATCGTGACGTCCTGATTCTTACCAGGCACGTCCGGAGCCCCCGCACTAAATTTAATGCGCGGCAGATCGTAAACCTGCGAGCGCCCGTCCTGCCCCTGCGTGACCAAGTCCAGCGTCGTCTCGGCGTTGGTCAGGATGATCTGCAGGATCTCGTCGTTGTCGAAATAGGTCGACAGCGTACCCGTCACCGATAGTTCGCCGACGCCAATACCGGAGGCGCCAAACACGCCCACGGCCGGTTGGCGGCGGAGGTTGTTGTTGATCTCGATGGTGGCCTCGGTGACGAAGTTGAGGCCCGCGGCGTCGACCGGGTCCACGCCCCGGCCCAGGCGGCCGATGTCGGACGAGGTGTTATACACGTCGTTCTGGTCGGCCAGTACGTCCACCGGCAGGGCGGCATAGAGGTCCGGGTAGCTCGGGCTGTCATTCGAAACGGCGCTGTTGAAGCCGAACCAGGTGAGGCTGCCGATCGCGATAGCCTGCGGCGCAAGGGTCAGGTTGAAGTTATTCAGCGCCATGCCCAGAAACAGCTCGCGGGTGATCGGAGTGTGATCCTCGAAGCGGCGCTCCACAGCGAACTGGTGGTCCGACACGGCCTGCGCGCCGTTCTCTATACGGCTGCCATAGAAAGCCTGAACCTGCTCGGTAGCGGCCGCGTCCGTCGCCATGCCCGTCTGGGCGTCCACGGTAACGGTATCGGCCGTGAGGTCGATCTCCCGTACCCGGGTCCAGACGTTATTCAGCACCGTGGTGAAGTCGGCGAATTTGAACCACGCGCCAATTTCCATCGGGATGCCGTTGCCCATTGCGTTGTCCAGGGCGCCGGCCGGGAACTGGAACACGGCGTCGGAGCCGGTCACCACCACCGATATGTCGCCGTTGGCCTGCGCCGCAAAGCCCGTGACCTGCAGCTTGGTATCGGCGTCGGCCGTCTCCGTGCCCTGTATGGCCGTGGTCGCCGTGCCGGCGAGCGGATTCATGGAGAGGGTGTTTGTGGCAATGGCCGTGATCTCGAAGATGCCGTCGCCGACGTCCCCGGTAAGCAGCGCTTCGAGGCGGGTGACCTGCCCGATGATAAAGTCAGTGCCGTCATCGACGTCGATAGTGCCGGCGCCAAAGGCCGTGATCTCGCCCGTGCCCTGCTTGGTAACGGTGTTGACAAACGTATTGAACAGGGCGCCGCTGATGAGCTGGTCGAAGGCCCCGTATGAAATCTCGATGCCGGTGTCTCCGCCGGCCTCCGCGCCTACCAGGATGAGGTCACTGATCTGGCGATCGGGGCGTATCTCCTCCGACACGATCGTGTTTGGCTGGAAGGCCAGGTTCGGCGTGCCCGTGTAGCGGAGCTGATTGAGGTTGAAGGGACCGGCCGGGATGGGGGCGGTCCGTACAGAGCTGCGGAAAAATCGCAGCCCAACTCGGTTTGTGTCTGACATGGCGGTCTCCTAAAGTGCCTGTCCCGCCTCACACGGTCCGGAAAGAATCGTAATCGATCTGGGCGTTCACGTTGATCTGAAACCACTGGTTAACGCGGCCAGCCTCGGTGAGCCCGATATCGCGGATGCGAATACCCTGAAGTCGTGCTGATTCCAAAAAGTCCAAAATTATCTCTGCCAACTGGTCCGCTCGTGCTTGGCCGGTATTATGCCGAACAAATATCTGCGCGGCGAATATTGCGGTGCGGCGGATCATCACCTCGCTGCCCGTACCCAGGGCGGCAATCTCCCCGGACGAGTGTGCAAGCGATGCGAAAACATACGCTTGCAGATTGCGCGGGTTAAAAGATACGTTGTCCCACGCCACTATATCGAGGGCCTCCCCGGCGGCAGTCCAGGACGTTGAAAACGCAGTCCTTACAGTGTCCCGGAACTCTGCCGGTGTTCGTGTCGATGCGCCCATTACCTGAGATCCCTGCGTCCCGTGGGGACGATCAATGCGGCGTCGACCTGCCGATTTACCCAGCCGGATTTGGCCTGCTCGGAGTGACCCAGCGCGAGGCGATTCGCGTATGGGACGTTATTCTGCAGCACGAGTTTCACACCCTTTCTGCGCGTTCTGGTGTGCTGGTCGATGGTGCGCTTGCCCTCGGCGGCGGTCGAGGCGCCGGCAACATCGGTGCCGGGCCGGATGAGGTTGCTGAAACCGCCGATGGACACGACCCAGTTGCGCCGGAAGTGCCCGCCGACGTACCCAGGCGGAGCGCTGTTCGGGTTTTGCCACGTCGTGGGGTCGCCCACCGGGCTGGCGAATATCAGGTTGCGGAGCATGGCGAAGGCCGTCTCGCCGAAATCCTCGAGGGTTTCGCGCTCCAGCTGCACGGTGATCTCCCGCGAGTTGTATCGCTTGCGGACGGCCATTACGGAGCCCGGACCTGCAGCTTGTATAGAAAGTCCGTCTTGCCGGGATGCACCCGAACGACGTCCATCACGTTTTTGTCGACGCCCTCGTCGGTGATCGTATCGGCGGTGGTCGGCACGATGGAGCCCAGCGAAATGCCGGCGATCAGTACGATCTCGTCGCCCTGCCGGACCGAGTTGCCGTCTACCAGGGAGCGCCGTATGGGCGTCACGACGCCCGGAACGGTGGTGTTGGTCGTGGTAGCCGTGGGGTTGACGTCGAACGGCTTGGCGGGGTCCACCGGGGCCGTGGTGGGCTGCTTCAGCGTGACCTGCCGGTCCTCGCCGAACTTGCGGATCAAGCGGAGGGCTGTGTCCTGCAGGGCCATGTCACACCCGTACCGTGAGGCCGGCGACGGCCCGCTTCAGCCAGCGGCGGAGGACCAGTTCGGCGCGCGGGTATTTGCGAAACTTGGGCGTGCTGATGTCGCGGTACTGCGTCGACTCCTCAAGCACGTCCACCTTCTCCCGCTTCGAGATAACCTCGCGGCCCGTATCGTCCACGACCGGGGTCGGAGCCAGCGGCGCGGTCGCCGCCTCGAAGGCGTACTCGATCGACGCGCTGCCAATCTCCTCCGGGATGCTGCCGGCGTCGCCGGCGGGCGGTGTGGTGATGTTGCCCAGCTCGTCGAACACCTCGATCCGCGGCCACTCCAGGCGCTGGTCGGAGCTGAATCGCTGGCCCTTGTAGCGGTTGCGGAAGGTCTGGTCAATGTAGTCCGCGCCCTGTATGAGCGCCGCCTGCCTCTCCTTCGATGAGAAGGCCCGCCACGCTGTCTTGCGATCGGAGTTTTCCAGATACTGATCGGCCACCGTGAGGTCGACGTAAGCGGTCGCGTCGTCCAGCCCGGTGCCGTCCTCGATGATGAATTGGATCGCCATGCCCTGCTCCTATTTGGTGACGTCTTGCTGGAAAATATACTCGTTTTTGGCGATCGTGAGTATCCGCCCGGCGCCGTCGGTCTGCTGGATGTCGTAGAAATAGGTCTCCGGCAACTGGTCGGCCTCGCCGGCGGTCCAGGGGAAGTCCACCTCGCCGCCAACGGCGTCAACGATAGCCCCCGTGAGCGATACCAGCTCCACGCCGATGATCGGTGGGCCCACGGGCTCCGGGTCCTGCTCGGTGTTGACGGTCATAATAAAGCCGAAGCCGGTCACGTCCAGGGGTGCGCCGGCGTTCTCCGGGTCGGTCACGAATATTTTGTCGGGCGCGGTGTCGCCGCGCTTGCGGGCGATGCAGATCCCCGAGAGGTCAGTGTCGCAAGAGGCCATCGTGTCTCTCCTATTGGCTCGAATTCGATTGACCGGCCTGCAGGGTCTGGGTCACGTTGTCCAAGCCCTTGTCGATATTCTGCCGGGTATTGTCTAAAAATTGCAGCAGCGTCTGCAGCGAATTCGGAATGATGCGCGCGCCCGAGTCGAATAGTAACGCCGCAACACTGAACGATAAAGCCGGCGAGGCGAACAGCGCACCGCGGGCCATGATGTCGGCGCTCAAACTGAGCTGCATTGCCGGGGACGCCGCTATCTGCCCACCCGCCGCGTCCTGTAAATCCGCACCGACCGCGAAGGCCATGCTCGGGTTGGCGTCCAGGCCGCCGACCAGCCGCGCATCGGCCACCAGCGTGAAGGCCATCGCCGGGGCTGCCGTGAGCGTGCCCTCCGCCAGCAGGTCCGCTGCGACGTCGAATATCATCTCCGGGGCGGCATCCAGGGCCCCGACAGCGTCCAGATCGGCCACGAGGGCTATCACAAGGGCCGCTGCCGCGCTTATCTGTCCCGCCGCCGCCCCTGTAAGGTCAGCCGTGACTGTGAACGCCAGTGCGGCCGCTGCTTCGAGCTGGCCCCGGGCAGCCAGCTCCGCCACGGCCGAGAATATGAGCGCCGGGCCGGCTGCCAGAGCGCCCCGGGCGTCGAGGTCCGCTACTACGGTGAACAGCAGGGCCGCCGCCGCGTCGAGCTGCCCACGAGCCTTGAGGTCGGCAGCAACAGCAAAGGCCATCGCGGCCGCCGCGTCGAGCTGCCCGCGAGCCTGCAGGTCCGCCGCTACGGACAGGGCCAGTGCCGGGGCCGCGTCCAGGGCGCCGTCTGCGGTGAGGTCCGCCGCTACCGTGAAGGCCAGCTGGGCGTTGGCCGCT